>Ga0302303_10000055_pt1 | contig 139799 bp, 128 predicted proteins | sample III_Palsa_E2_1_FD_194542 | JGI IMG/M metagenome (GOLD analysis project Ga0302303, IMG submission 194542) | Peat permafrost microbial communities from Stordalen Mire near Abisko, Sweden - III_Palsa_E2_1 | ecosystem: Environmental > Terrestrial > Soil > Palsa > Peat permafrost | place: Sweden... | reverse complement strand
AGTGTTGCATGGTCAGATTGCCCCGGAATACCTGGTCAGGCCTCCCGGAACGCCCTGGTCAATTAGCGGCGGAACACATTTCCATGTTGCCGCGGAACGTCTGATCAATTTCAGCGGTATACCCACCCTTACAGGCTTATTTGTTTTTTGCCTGTTAGTCATTATCCAAAGCTTACCGGATTTTTCAATCAGGTTGGCGGGGGTCAAGTTGAACATATCTATATAAGCCAACCCTGTATAACAGCTAAACACAAACAGGTCCTTTACCACTTGTAAGCGAACAATATGAAAATGCTTATCTTCAATCCTTGCCAATTCTTCTTTAGTAAGGTAATCCCGTTCAACTTTCTCAAATTTCAACTGGTAGGCATGAAATGGATTACGTTCAATCCATTCCAGTCTTACGGCAAGGTTTACCATCTTACAAAACCGCTCCAAATGTTTCATTACACCATTTGTCTGTAATGCCTTTTGTCCTTTTTCCGGCTTCCTGCTACGCAGGTAGTATTCGAAGTCGGTAATAAACTTATAAGTCAATTCTGATAAATACTTATCACTTGTTTTAAACCGCTCCTTTAAAAACTCTTTGACATACTTTTGGGTGGTATAGTAGTTTTTCATTGTCCCCGGTTCTAATACTTGGGCTTGGTCGGTGTTATGGTAGTGCATCAATTTGCATAACGTAAAATCGGCCTGATCGCCCCCTGTAACTTTTTCTTTTAATAGTTCTGCGGTAATAAATTTCTTTTGTAATAAAAGCTGTTGGTAACTGTCAATAATTCCAGCCTTGAATTGGTCAAGGTATTTATTCAGTTTTATCATTTCTTCCCGGCTGCCTTTTGCCATTCCTTTGGTAGCGTTCCAGTTATTTTCTTCAATGGAACGTTTAACGGATATTTCAATACGCTTACCGTTTACGGTAATGCGGGCATAAATCGGTGATTTGCCCGCTTGGGTGGTCTTTTGCTTTTTAAGGTAAAAAGCAACGCCGAAGGTGTTGTTTGTCGTACTCATAGCTATTTCAATTAATAATTTACAAAAGCATGGTTTTGACTGTTTTGATATACCCTTTTAAAAGGGGCACCGATTTGAATAAAAAACAGGTATCAAATCGCATCAAAATATATCAAAATAAACTAAACAATTAATTGACTATCAATACGTTACAATGCTTTTGGTGACCCAAACCTAAGAATTTAAAATGGGTAACCGAATAGGTCTCATTTTCTTTGGTTTTACTTGAATAACTTGGGTTGAAATAAAATAAAAAACCCCTTAAATCATACGATTTAAGGGGTTTTACCGACTTTTAGTGGGCTAATTGTCGGGATGGCAGGATTTGAACCTACGACCTCCAGCACCCCATGCTGGCGCGATACCGGGCTACGCTACATCCCGAACTGTTAATTTTGCAGGCAACAAATATATATATCCTGCACTTTATGCAAAACGTTTTTTTACATTTTGAAGTGGTTTTCGTTACGTTACTTCAGCAGCCCGGCCGGTAACTGATCAATAGGCTGTATGATAATATCCTTATAAAACGCCTCCGCTCCTTCCGATTGTATTTGTATTTTCCCTTTGGTTAGCGGTTGTTCTTTGCCATCTTGCATTTGGCGGTTATGGTAAAGCACCATCATTATTTTACCATTTATTACATGTATGCTGGTATCACCATGGCAATATAAATCGAGTGTGTTCCATTGGCCTGTTGGCTTTTCGGCGTCACCGTTTTTTGTGCAATGCCGACCGGCTTCACTCTTTTCGCCAAACACGGTTAATTTTCCCTGCGGATTATAAACATATTCGCTCTCTGATTTTTTATCTGCCGGGATATCTGCCATGCCTCCGGCAACGCCCCAATAGTCGCCGCAATTGCCTTCTTCAATCTGAAACTCCTGCGAGCGCATCCAGGCACCATAATCGGCACCATAACTACCTACCGAGTGATACAAAACCCCGCTATCTTTTTTCTTTCCCTTTTTTTGCCCCCATTGTAGTTTGCCCCATTTAAACATTAAATGCAAATGGTAGTCTTCATATTCTTTATGGGTTGATATGGCGCCCCAGTTTTGCCCCGAAACACGAATAACCTTTTCACCCTCATCTTTTACAATGGTAAACACAAAGCGCGGGTCGTTATTCAGTCCCAGTGGTTTGCCGGTAATCGGTTTACCGTCATTATCCAGATCGGGACCAATATAAACGTCCCAGCCGGTGAGGTTTCGGCCATCATAAAGTTTTTTCCAATGATTTTTTTTGCCGGGATAAGTAAATGCTGATAAAAATAAACACAGCAACAGCGGCAGTACAACTTTTGCGGTTTTCATGGTTTAACAGATTTATTAAACGAATATAACCATTAAACGAAAAGTGCCTCCTAAATGATTTGTATCTTTTTTATTGCTTTTGGGTTCATTTTAAAATATAAAGCCTCTTCACACTCGCTGTTCAGAGGCTTTAACCTAAACCTTATCACAATAGGCAGTAAGAACTACCGCCTTTCTGAATAATCAAATATAAATAAGCATAATTTTAATTGCAACATTTTTGTTACAATTAAAAATCGGGAATTGATTAAACCAGACAGAAAGGATCGGTTTATGGTACAAAAAGAATTTCCAAATCTCCAGATCGCACCCTGGCTTGTTCCATGAGAACGCACTTGACCAAATTTCTTCGGGCTGAACTGCTTATTAAATTTTAAAGGTTGCGATAGTGTTATCTATGAGATGTTCTATTTCAAGGAAATTATAGGATAATTTAATGATTTCATCTTGAACTTGTTCCATTTCAAATTGCACCCATCCTTGCATCAGCGTTAGTGGGCCAAAATTCAAACTCACATTTTGCCATTCATGTTCATATTTCTTAAAGTCACATCTAAAAACAGCTGCAAATTTTCTACTTTCTATTGCATAACCACTCAGCCGTCGTAATTTAAAGGCATGTATATTGTAAAACAACTTTTGTTTTTGTGTCTCTGTACAGTTTATCCAAACAGAAAAGAAAATCCTTGTTTCAGCGGTTAATGGATCTTGAATAGGGCTTGCCCATGATTGCTTATATATCTTTAAAACAACAGAATTTTGGTAAACAACTACTGCAACTTTTAACTCTTTCCCGGCAAAAAGTTTTTTGTCCAATTGATCGGCAGCACTTTGGAAAATTTGCAGGTAATAGGTGGTGTCCATTTATTAAATTTAGCGTAATGTATTCTTTTTCCCCTTTAACTGAATGCAGCAGGGGGAACATATTTTTAAAAGTATTTGATTTACCCCTATTAATCAAACTATAACCGCTTAAGTTATATCGTATTATTTTTAGAGGAAACCTTATCACAACAGGCAATAAAAAAAGGCTGTGTGCATTATCCAACAGATCAATTACCCGCCTATTTGCCGTTTAAATAAGCATTTAATACATCTAATCTCATTTTGTTTAAATCGGCTGTTTCGGTATTTGATAATAAAATGAGCGTTACTCCTTTGTCAATCAGGTGCACCCAGTTAGATTCGCAACCATAACCCCCACCCTGTCTTTCAGCAAAAATGGTATTGGTGTTGCCTATTTTTCTCGGATAAACCCAAAAGCCGAACGCTACATCGCCCAGTTTTGGGTACGAAGTCAACATCGTATCAACAGTAGCTTTTTTAAGCAGGGTATGATTAAAAATGGCCTGGTCGAAAATTAATAAATCCTGCGCGGTTGAATACATCGCGCCGGCAGAAAAATGGTTGTCGATATAATGATTGGTTGGCATAATCAAAGAGTCAACACTACCTTCCTTATTGTAATACCCTTCATCCAGATTTGCCACAATATCTTCATGATGCCAATAATCCGTGTTCAACATTTTAAGCGGCTTGAGTATTTTTTCGCGCAATATTAAATCGAACGGCTTTTTGTAAATTTTCTCTATTATTCTTCCCAGTATAATAAAATCACCATTGCTATAATTGAATTTAGCACCGGGAGTGTCTATCAATTTCTCAGAACAGTACCGGTTAATAAAGGTGTCAACCGGCCATAGATTTTGGTCATACGCTTCAGGAATAAACTTAGGGTCCATTTCTTTCAAATAGCGGCCGCTGCTGTAAGTTAGTAAATTCCTGATGGTAACCTTATGCGCAGCTTCACCCTTATATTCGGGGTAATAGGTAGCTATTGTCGAATCAAGGTTGATTTTACCTTGCTCGTACAACTGCATAATAAGCACGGCAGTAAACGTTTTAGTTACAGAAAATATCTGAAACCTGGTTTTATCCGAAAATGGGATATTATAGTGCCGGTTTGCTAAACCTGTATATTTTAAATAGCTTATTTTTCCATTTTGGGCTATTAAAACAGCGCCATTAAAATTTCTTTTTGCAATACAAGAGTCTATTACCTTGTCAACCCGGTTTGCCTGACCGCGTGCAACATTTGCAGCAAACACCATAAATAAAATAGAATAACATAGCTTCATGACTGGGAAATTACGCATTAAATGTTAACAGAAGAAAAGATGAAATTAAATTTTCCCTTGCTACGATAGTAACAAGCAACTAAAGATGGTTAAACAGGAGTTGCAAAACAAAGACAGAACCCAACCGTTTGTTACCTGTAATGACTATTTTAGATCTATGGTTCATATATAGGTTCTGGAATTAATATTTTGATATGGCAGATTATTCACAATTGATGTATGATATCGAGGTACATTCGGCAGAGGGATTACAAAAGTATTTTGATAAAGGCGGAAATCCCAATGAGGTACTTAATGGCGTGCCGCTTTTCACCACTTTGGTTGAGATGTATCTGCGTTCGCCATTATTTAAAGAATGTGTCCGCGTATTTATTAAACATGGACTTAACTTTGCAGACCAGGCCTTTTTGGCTGTGCTGAGTGATAACGCCGAAAAGCTGGAACAAGAGCTTAAAGTAAACGCGAATATTGTTCATCAAAAATACTCGGTTTTTAGAAACACCTTCACGCCTTTGGATGGGGCAACTTTGCTTCACTACTGTGCCGAATACAATCATCTGGATTGTGCAAAGGTACTGGTGCTGCATGGCGCCGATGTTAATGCCAAAGCCGGATTGGACGAACACGGCTTTGGCGGCCATACGCCGATATTTCATGCTGTGGCTCAGCACAACAATAATTCTGCTGATGTTTTACATTTTCTTCTTGAAAACTCTGCGGACGCCCTGTTTACAGTAAAAGGTTTAATTTGGGGCAAAGGATATGAATGGGAAACATTTATTCCCTCCGTTAATCCTATAAATTATGCCATGATGGGATTATTGCCGCAAATGCGCCGAAATCCGGTAATGATAGCTCACAATGTATCTTTGCTACTTAGGCATGCTTATGGAATAAATTATCAATTGCCCAATATTCCGAATGCGTATCTGAAATAATGGGGATTCCGGTATTTACGTCAGTTGAGGGCCGGTTACTTTAAATAGTAATCACCAGTCGCCGCCCGTTTGCAACATCCATATCCCAAAGTTCAGCTATGTCTGCTAATTTTACGGTGATGGTTTCCACTTTAAGCTTGCCTTTTGCTGCCAGTTCAAACATCTCGGGCAATATGTCGCTAAAAAGTTCTCTAACCTGTGCTTTTGACCAGGCACCCAAACCCGAGCCGGTTAATTGCAGATCAACGCTTCTTAAATTTGCCGCGGAAAGCTGAATGATATCGCCCGCCATACTGCCAACAGATACGTACCGAATTTTATTGGTGAATGATCCATCACCTTTTACACAAGCCAATATCATTTCGGCAGTATGGCCCCACAGATAATCAATAATAATATCGATAGGTGTAGCCGAATGAATTGCCGCCAATTGTGCCTTAAAGGTTTCGTCATCCTGCGTTACCGCAATCAGCTCATCGGCACCCAGCAATAATAGTTCATTAAGCGATGTTTGGTTTCTTCCGGTTACAATAATTTTTTTTGCGCCGTAGTGTTTGGCAATCTGCACGGCTATACGCCCGGTAAAACCCGTTGCCCCGTTAATGAGCACCACATCGCCAGGCCGAATACCGGCTTTAAATTTTAATCCCATAGCTGCACCTATTACTGCATTTGGCAAAGCTGCCGCGCTGGCATCGTCCAATCCATCAGGCAGTTTTACTATGCGGCTTTTTTCTATGGTTGCTTTTTCGGCCAATGTGCCGCTCACGCCCATGCCATATACACGCGTACCGTCGGCCAGCAAACAAACACAATCGCCACCTATTACTCGACCACTTGCCGAAGGCGCACCGGCCGAATAATGCGTGCCCGCCGCACGGCCCTTGTCAAAATGTTTAATCGCTACGGCCTTTACGGTAACCAATATTTCATTATCGTTTTGAATGGTTGGCTCGGGGAAGTCTACATATTGAGGTAATTCGCCTTTCTGATAGATTACTGCTGCTTTCATTTTTTCTTTTTTTCTTGATACAAAGGTAGATGAGGCGGCAGCGCCCTAACGATAACATATGTTATCAAGTTTAGAAATGTAATTTACCCCTGGCAAGTTTGCTTTTAATTCGACTCAGGTGTACCGTACTTACACCCAGATATGATGCTATGTAATGTTGAGGCACTCGTTGTATGATATGCGGTCGGGCGGCTAAAAGATTTTGATAGCGTTGTTCGGGCGTATCGCGGATAAAGGAAACAAATTCATTGATGTAGTGCGTTTGTCGCTGAGCCGATAACTGCAAAACCATTTGTACAAAGTTGGGTTCGTTACTCAACTCATCCATCAATTGAAGCACATAATGTTTTGGCAGCAAATAAATAACCGAAGGTTCAATGGTTTCTATAGTAAACAAACTCGGGGTGTTGTTCACAAAACTATCAAAAGAGGTCAACCCTTCATTTTCGAAAAAAAATTGCACCGTTTTATCGTCGCCATTGTTGTTGAAGAAAAGCCTCGTACAGCCCTTCTCAATAAAAATATACTGTTGCGATATTTTTCCCTCCTCCAGCAAAATTGTTTTTGCCGGAATTTCCATCCGCTGCTGAAACGGCAGATACCGGTCCCAGTAGGCATTCAGTAACGGAAATTTATTTCTGAAGTGAAAAATCATAAACTAAGATAAGTTTATTAATAAATAACAACAGGTTTTTAGTGTTCGAAACGTGGTTTTGTACAAATATTTTAAAGGGTATCACCCAGAGGTGCCCGAAGAGTGTGCATGCTCCATACGCCAATGCATTGCCATTGATGCAAAACATGAAGCATCGCACAAATGGCCTTGCGCACACACTTCACTTCAGCCGCCTATCGCAAAAGAAAGACCCCATCGGGTCAAATATTGGTAGAGAAAAAATGATAATAATTATGTCGTGCCGTAGGTACGAAACCTATTCGCGGACAAGGTGGCGTACCTACGGCACGCTAAAGCCAACTGTAACAATTTCTACCGATATTTTGCACCTACGGCGCATCATTCGCTTTTCGCCATCAAAGTCCTCCGGTTTTAACAAATGGCATGTCCCCCATTTTATTAGGACATCTCACGATGGATCTATCAACAAAATTAAATGATTTCACCCTGTTTTAAGCTACTTCCAATGGCTCCGTTTCAATCGCCACTGCTTTTTCTTTCATTTTTTCTTTATGCAGATAGCGCCAGTGCAGCATACCGATCAGCAAAGCGGCAATACCTTCAAATAGCAGGGTATCCTCCGTGCCAACCCATTTGGAAACCGCACCAACCAGCAATCCGCCCAATGGCTGCATCCCAAAAAAGGCCATGGCGTAATAGCTGATCACCCTGCCACGCATATCCGGCGCAACGGTAGTTTGAATCAGCGTATTGCTCACCGTAATTTGCGACATCATCCCAAAACCGGCAATGGCTACAAATGCCAGCGCCAGCGGATAACTGCGCTCATGCGAAAACAATATCAATCCAATACCAAACACCAATGTATTAATAAAAAGTATTTGTTTTAAATTGGTTCCTGCTTTAACCGATGCCAGGAATATTGCTCCCGAAAATGCACCCAGACCAACAAAACTATCAATTACGCCAAAGGTAGATGCTGTTCCTTTAAAAACGTCTTTCGCATAATACGGAATCAGCGTGCTAAATGGCAAAACCATTAAACTGATGAGCGCCAGCATAACCAGCACAAAAGCAATTGACGGTGTTTTTTTAATATAGGCCATGCCCTCTTTCAATTCGCCCAATACATTTTTGGTGTGCTCCTTTTTTATGTACGCTGGTAATTTCATCATTAATAATGAGGCTATAACGGCCACAAAACTTAACGCGTTTAACAAAAAGCACATGCCATCGCCAAACGCCTCCAGCACTATGCCGGCCAACGCCGGACCGACAATACGCGAAAGGTTTACCATGGATGAGTTTAGCGCCAGCGCATTGGGAAGATCATTTTTATCTTCCACCATTTCATAAACCAATGACTGCCTTGCCGGTACATCAAAGGCATTAATAACACCCAGCACCACACTTAAACTGATAATTTCCCAAACGGCATAATGCTTCAGCAAAATTAAAATGGCCAAAAGTAAAGCTTGAATTAACGATGCTATTTGTGTGGTGAGTAAAACCTTGAAGCGGTTATACCGGTCAGAAACCACGCCGCCTATCAACGAAAATAAAAATGACGGAAAAAGACTGGCAAAAAGGGTTACGCCCAATAAAAAAGTGGAATGTGTTAAAGTATAAATTACCCAGCTTACGGCTGTCTTCTGCATCCAGGTACCAATCAATGAAACCGACTGGCCTATAAAATATAAACGATAGTTTCTGCTGCTAAATGCTCTGAATGTTCTTATTTCGTGTGTTTTGTGTGAGTCCATTTAAATCCCTTCGTCTAAAAATCCCTGTTATTTTAAATCTATTATTTTGTTTAACGGCACAATCATCCGTTTTAGTAGCGCTTCCTCTTCGGGTGTGCATACTGCTTTGATGGCTGCCAGTAGCCATTCGTCGCGCTCATGAAAAAATTGCAATAAAACTTCCTGTCCTTTTTCCGACAGGGAAATATTAACCTTCCTTTTATCTGTTTCAGATGGTATGCGGTTGATGTACCCCAAATCTGAAAGATTATTCAACACCTGCGACATAGATTGATTAGTGATCATTTCCATAGCGGCAAGCTCACTTGGCAGCAGCGCGCCATGTTGATGCAGCAATGCCAGTGTTGAGCGTTCGGTAAGCGATAGCTGTTCGCCGGTCGGCGAGTGCCGCCGCAATTTTTTGATCAGCCTCACAATAACCGTCCGAAATTCTGAGGCAAATTCAAGCTCTTTTGTATTGTCCATTTTATTGTAAGGCAAACTAATAAGTTTACCTTACAAATATAAGGCTCGGTTTTTCGGTTATCAATAGTCAATTATCATCTAAGCGTCATTGTTAGTAGCCCCCTCTAAATCTCCCCCGGAAGGGGAGGCTTAAGCTTCGCTCACGTTTATTTTTTTTAAAGTCCTCCCTACCAGGGAGGATTTAGGAGGGGCTTACCCCATCGCTATGTTTCCTTTTGTCATACCCGCTTAAATATTTTTCCTATCTTGATACCAATTGTATAATATCTGTAGTAATTTCGTTATTGGATATTATTATTGTGAGCCGAAATATGAATTCAACCGATAACTATTCGCTCTTAATTGATAAGATCAACATCTTTATCCGCAAATATTATTTCAATAATTTTTTGCGGGGGCTTATCTTTTTGGGCGCCGGCTTGTTTTCGGCCTATGTGGTGGTTACGGTTAGCGAGTATTTTGGTAATTTCAACACCCTGTTTCGCACCCTTATCTTTTATCTTTTCATTTTTTTAAATCTGGGGCTTATTGCCTGGTTAATTATACCATCGTTATTAGCCTGGCTCAAGCTGGGTAAATCATTAACGCACGATCAGGCTGCCGAAATTATTGGTAAACATTTTAATGATGTTAATGATAAACTGCTCAACACGCTCCAGCTAAAAAAACTTGCCGCCGAAGATGAACGGCATCGCGCGTTAATTGAGGCCAGTATCGACCAAAAAATTGAGGCATTAAAACCGGTAAGTTTTCCATCGGCCATCAACATAAAAGAAAACACCAAATACCTTAAATGGATCCTTTTCCCAGCGGCAGTGATTTGTGTTTTGGCTTTGGCCGCTCCATCGGTATTAACAGAAAGCACCAGGAAGCTTATCCGTCATGATGAATATTTTGCCCCGGTGGCTCCTTTTTCATTTATCCTTCAAAATAAAAGTTTAGCGGTTGTTCAGGGCGATGATTTGAAGCTTGACCTCAAACTGGAAGGAAACAATCTGCCGGCAGCTATTTATGTTGAAACAGGCAATAACACTTTTAAGCTGGATAAAGAAAATATCAGCCGCTTTCATTACGTGTTCACCAATTTGCAGCAAAACACCTCTTTCAGATTAATTGGCAATGGCTTTGCATCAACCCGGTATTTAATAACGGTTAACCTGCGGCCGGCACTGCTTCATTTTGATGCCGACCTGAATTATCCAGCTTACCTGCACAAAAAAAATGAAACGCTTACCAATGCCGGCGATTTAACTATCCCAGCCGGGACGGTTGTTAACTGGCACTTTCATACCCAAAATGCAACCGCCTTACAATTCTCAATGGATGGAAATAATGGCGTCGCAAATGCCGTTGCACCTGACATTTTTGAACACCGCGAACGGGTGCTTAAAAACAGCATTTATAAAATAACCCCACTAAACAACCGGGCAAATCATGCCGATTCTGCTAGCTACCGTATCAATGTAATTGCTGACGAACCGCCAACAATATTGGTTAACGAAAAACCGGACTCCGTTAGCATGAAAGCCCTTTACTTTAACGGGCGCATACAGGACGATCATGGTTTTTCGGAACTGACCTTTCATTACACCGTGGGCGACCCTGACAATAAAGCCGCTCAAAAAACATTTACCAAGCCGGTTAAGGCTGATCTCGGCTCAACACAAGCCGACTTCTTTTATTTTTGGAATTTAAAAGAGCTGGGTATCAAAGCCGGCGACAAGGTGACTTATTATTTTGAAGTGGCTGATAATGATGCCGTAAGTGGAGCAAAAAAAGTACGGTCGCCCGAACATGCGCTCAATATTCCAGACACTAAGGAGTTAAATAATGAACTAAACGCCGGAACCCAGCAGATAAAACAAAAAATGTTATCGGCTATAAAAATTGCCGGGCAAATAGAACACGACTCGCAGAAGCTTAACCAGATGCTGCTGGATAAGAATACACTATCCTTTGATGAGAAAAAGCAAATAGAAGATCTTTTACAAAAAAAGAAGGATTTGGATGATTTGGTAAAGGAGATTCAGAATGATAACAAAAAGAACGAGTACAACCGCCAGGAAAATCAGCCGCAGGACAAGACGTTGACCGAAAAGCAGCAGCAAATGGAGCAACTGCTAAACAATGTACTTGATCCCAAAACCCAGGAAATGCTGGAAAAACTACAGCAATTGCTGCAAAATGAGCAAAAAGACGGCACCCGCGATCAGCTTTCAAAAATGCAGAGCGAAAATAAATCCTTAAAAAAGGAGCTCGATCGTATGCTGGAACTCTACAAACGGCTGGAGTTTGAGCAAAAACTCAATCAAAATGTAAGTCAGCTTAACCAGCTTTCGCAGGAACAACAAAAACTTGCAGAGCAAAGCAAACAACCCAATGCCGATCAGCAAGGCCTGCAAAAAGACCAGCAAAAGTTGAATCAGGATTTTCAGGATATCAAAAAATCGCTGGATGATCTGCAAAAAACGAATGAACAGCAAGAGCGCAAGCAGGATTTTCAAAACCCGGTTCAGGATGAACAGCGCATTGATCAGCAAATGCAGCAAAGTTCGGATGAATTGAAAAAGAACGATGGCGCCAAAGCATCGCAATCGCAACAACAGGCCGCCAGCCAAATGAAGCAGCTTGCTGATAAAATGGCACAAAAAGACCAGGAAGGCGAAGAAAGTGAAAATGCGGTAGATGAACAGCAATTGCGTCAATTATTAAAAAACCTGATCAACAGTTCCTTTGAGCAGGAAAAGGTGATGCAAACGTTAAAAGGCATCAACCCATCCGATCCGGGCTTTATCCCTTTGGCACAAAATCAAAAAAGCATAAAAGATAACCTCAAAACAGCTGAGGATAGTTTATATGCGTTGAGCCGCCGCATCCCTCAGATACAATCAACAGTTAACCAGGAAGTGTCGGCGATAAACACTCATATTGATGATGCGCTGAGCAATCTTGGCGACCGCCGGATTGCCGAAGCGACCCGGAATCAACAGTTCGCAATGACATCAATGAATAATTTGGCATTAATGTTGAGCGAAGCGCTAGACCAATTGCAAAAATCCAAGGGCCAGGGAAAAAGCGGCAAAGGAAAACAGCAGTCTATTGCACAGCTGGCGAAAATGCAGGAGCAGCTAAACCAAAACATGCAAAAGGCCAGGCAGCAAATGATGCAGCAGGGAAACCAGGGTAAAAGCAAAAGCGGAAATAATGGTGAGAATGGAAATATTAGCGAACAATTAGCTAAATTAGCGCGCCAGCAGCAAATGATACGTGAGGCTTTGCAGCAAATAAACCGTGATGATAATAAAGACGGTACAGGCAGTTTGGGAGATTTGGATAAAATTTCTAAACAAATGGAACAAACTGAACACGATCTCGTAAACAGGGCAATATCGGAGGAATCCCTTAAGCGTCAGCAGCAAATAAAGAGCAGACTGCTTGAGGCTCAGAAGGCTGAGCAGGAGCGGGAACAGGACCAACAACGTGAGAGCCATGCCGGAAAAGACATCCCTCCGGGGTATATAAAAGCCCTGCAAGAGTATCAGCAGGCAAAACAAAAACAGACAGAGCAGGTAAAAACCGTACCTGCCGACCTGAATTTATACTATAAATTAAAAATAAAATATTACTTTGATCTACTCAACGCAAAATGACATGGACCAATCAAATGTTCAAACAGGTGAAATGTATACTTTACAGCTTCCTTCTAAACAGGAAAGCATTACGCTGCTCGAAAATTTGATTGAGGAAATTGCCGATAAACACAACGTTAGCGAAGACACTTTCGCCAATATGATGACCTGCCTTAGTGAGGCGGCCATTAATGCCATTTTACATGGTAACAAACTTGATCCGGATAAAAAAGTTATTGTAAACGCGGACGTTGATGGCCGCCGGATTGTTTGGACAGTTACTGATGAAGGCGAAGGCTTTGACTATAATGCCCTGGCTGATCCAACAGCTCCTGAAAACATTGAAAACTTAACCGGCCGTGGTGTTTTTATTATTAAACATCTGGCAGACCAATGTATTTTTAATACAAAAGGTAACGAAGTTGAACTTCACTTTAAAATATAATGCCCGCAATTCAGTTTTTTGAAGAGGATATAGCTTATAAACTAAAAAATAAGACGGCCGTAAGGCAATGGATAAATGAAACTGTACTGGCCGAAGGCTTTAAATTAAAGGAACTTAATTATATTTTTTGCACCGATGATTACCTGCTGCAAATAAACCGGCAGTATTTAAATCACGACACCTATACTGATATTATTACCTTTGATAATTCAGAAGAAGATAAAATTATTGTTGGCGATATTTTCATTTCGATTGAACGGATCCGCGAAAACGCCCTAAAGTTTAATATTACCGAAACCACCGAGCTGCATCGTGTAATTATTCATGGCGCATTGCACCTGTTGGGGTATAAGGATAAAAGCGCCACTGACAAGCAAAAAATGACATTAAAAGAAGATTTCTATTTGAATAAGCGCGGTTTTAATGGCTAATTTTACCATCAAATTACCATTGAAACCAACTTATTAAAAATATGAAACTACTAACTTTAATCGTTGCTTTTATGTTCATAACTGCCCCTGCTTCTGTTTATGAATTTAAGCTGAAATCAATTGATGGACAGGAATTTTCACTGGCTAAGTACAAAGGCAAAAAAGTTTTGATCGTTAATACAGCATCAAAATGCGGTTACACTCCGCAATATGCCGAATTACAAAAATTGGCCGACCTGTACAAAGACAAGCTGGTTGTTATAGGCTTCCCTGCGAATAACTTTGCAAGCCAGGAACCAGGCGCAAATGCAGACATCAAAACATTTTGTCAAAAAAATTACGGTGTTACTTTTCCTTTAAGCGAAAAAGTAAGTGTTAAGGGTGATGACATTTCACCATTATTTAAATACTTAACAGAAGCACCAAACCCTGATTTTACCGGCGAAGTAAAATGGAACTTTGAAAAATTCCTGATCGACGAAAACGGAAAATTGATTCACCGTTTCCGCTCACCAGTTACCCCGCTTTCTCCGGAACTTACAAAGTATCTGTAATCGTTCTCAACAAAAAGGCAAAAAAAGGCATCCCGAATGGGAAGCCTTTTTTTGTGTTTTGAAAATTTTAATTCGTACGTCATGGCGGGGAACTAAGCCATTTTTACATAGGACAATCAACAACACGATATTACGTTAATGAACAAGCTTACCTCGTTGACTTGCACAGCTTAGAGATGGCTTCGTTCCTCGCCATGACGATTTGGTCTGCTTATTTCTGCTTTTGCGCCGGTTTCTGATCGCCGGTCGCTCCTGAGGCGGCGGCCTGTGCTTTCTTTATAGAATCCTGTTGTTGTTTTTTCTTTTGTTTTTTGAAATATCCTTTCAACAGAAAATTATTTTGTGCAGCCTTTAAATCCGTATTTAATGTGCTTGATGTGGTATGCACATTTTTTATGGTACTTTGCGCCTGTTTTACGGTGGCATCCAGGTTGTTGGCCAGTTGGTCGTCGTTTAGTAATTTACCCAAAGTTCCTTTTCCGCTGTTCACCTTATCTACCATTTCTGATAATCCGTTGGTTATTTTTTCAGCATTATTGGCTATGCCCGTTAGTTTAATAACCACCTTGTCCACATCAACCGGGTTATCGGCACTTAACTGACCGCCGCCCTGTATCTCATCACTACTGCTAATCCCTCCCGGAGCAATTACAATCAGTTTGTCACCCATTAAGCCATCGCTCCCAATGCTCAGTTTGGCATCTTTCTTTATGAATTTTTTCACATTGCTGTTCAATGTCAAATCAACCCTTACCGAGCTGTCGTTTACTATGTTGATAGCCTGTACTACGCCTACATTTATTCCGGCGAAACGCACATTATTGCCTACCTGTAAACCGTTTACATTTTTAAAAGTTCCGTAAATATCAAAGGTTGAACTAAACAGATTTTTTTGATTCCCGATAAAGAAGATAGCTAAAACCAATACCAGAAGCCCGGTAAAGGTAAATAGGCCTATTTTTATTTTTTGACCCGATGTCGTTTTCATAATATATCGTTAAAATATGCACACACTGTTTTATTTTTTGATTTGTGAAGGTCATCAAATGTCCCTTCAGCTATATATTCTCCGTTTTCCATCACCAATACCCTGTCGGCTGCAATTCTGGCGCACTCCATGTCATGGGTGATAATAATGGATGAGGTTTTATTCTTTTTTTGAATATTTAATATCAATTCGCTTATCTCCCTTGATGTTATCGGATCTAACCCGGTTGTTGGTTCATCATACAACATTATTTCGGGGTTTACTACCAGCGTCCGTGCGAGGCCGGCCCTTTTTCGCATCCCTCCCGATAAGTCTGATGGCATTTTATCAATTGATTCCAGCAAACCCACATCATCCAGTCCTTGTTTCACTTTTTTATCTATTTCCCGCTGATCTTTCATCTTTAAAATCCGGGTTAACGGAAATTCCAGGTTTTCGCGAATGGTCATAGAATCATATAAAGCTCCGCTTTGAAATAAAAAGCCAATTTTCATCCGTAATTCCTTCAGCTCTTTATCGTTCATTTCAACAACCTCATTATCAAATACTTTAATCGAACCTTTGTCGGGCTTTAGCAAACCCACAATGCACTCAATGGTAACCGATTTACCAGTACCCGAACGGCCAAGTATAACCAGGTTCTCGCCTCTTTTCAGCTCCAGATTAATGTTGTTTAAAACATGCTTCTTGCCGAATGATTTTTTAAGCCCTTTTATGGCTATCACCACCTCTTCTTTGGCTTTAGGCGCCTGCTTTTTTGGTTCGGTATGTTCTTTTGTCTTTTCCATTTTTTACTTATAAAATAATAAGCTGGTAATTTGAACTGCTATACCATCAATCACAAAAATCCACAGGGATGCCGTTACCACAGCCGAGTTGGCAGCAATACCCACGCTTTCGGTGCCTTTATTGGAGTGAAAGCCTTTATAACAGCCCACAAAACCTATCGCGAAGCCAAAAAAAATGGTTTTAACCAGGGCGGGTAAAAAGTCGCTAAAGTCAAGTGCGCCTATAATTTTGCCGAAATACAGGCTAAAGCTCATGCTATCCCTTAAATTCAGGGCCAGATAGCCCCCAAACAGGCCGATAGCATCGCCTAAAACAGAAAGAAGGGGAACCATGAGCGTTGTAGCCAAAATACGCGTTACAACAAGATATTGCACCGGATTGGCCCCCGATACCTCCATGGCGCTTAGCTGCTCGGTCACTTTCATGCTGCCTAATTCGGCACCAATACTCGAGGCTATTTTGCCGGCACAAATTATGGCTATAATTACCGGCCCTATTTCGCGTATAAAGGAAACGGAAAGTGTTTTAGGCAACATACTCACCGCGCCAAAGGAAACAAGCGTTGGGCGCAATTGCAAAATAAGCACCATCCCCATTATAAATGAGGTAATGCCCACCAGCATAATAGAGCGGTACCCAATTTCGTAACATTGGCGAATAAACTCCGACCACTCGAAACCGCCGGTAAAAATGTTTCTTACAAACTTTATAATAAATTCCACCTGGTCGCCAATGCCTTCCAGCCATCGCTTCCATCCGGGAATTGTTGTTTCTTCTGCCATAGGTAAATTTTATTTTTATGTAACAGCCGTTTAATACCGCTGTTTTAAACAGTTCAATAAAATTTACCTCAAAAAAATTCGGGCGGGCTTACAACATGGGGATATCCATTATGAGCAAACTGGAATGAACTTCGGTTTCAATTGTTATTGAACTGGTATTATAAACACCCAAAGCATCCTTTTTGTTTAACTTACAGTCGTTTATATTAACCACACCATCCAAAACCATTACATAAACACCATTCCCGGGTGTTTTTATTTCGTATTTAATTTCTTTGCCCGCTTCAAATTCTCCCATCGAAAAAGAGGCATCCTGGTTTATCCACAAGGTGTTTTCACTTTTTTCAGGCGAAATCAAGGTGGTTAATTCATTCAACTTCAACAGATGCTTAAAGCTCTTTTGATCATACCTTGGCTCAATATTCATTTCTTTGGGATAAAGCCAGATCTGTAAAGTATTGGCATCTTCTGTGCGCGAAGCATTATATTCTGAATGCTGCACACCTGTACCTGCCGACATTACCTGTACTTCGCCGGCCATCACTACACCGCTATTGCCCATGCTGTCTTTATGTTCCAGCCCGCCTTTTAGGGGGATGGTGATAATCTCCATATTATCATGCGGATGCGTACCGAAACCACGGCCTGCCGCAATAATGTCATCATTTAAAACACGCAAGGCACCAAATCTTATCTTGTCTGGATTATAATGCGGGCCAAAGCTGAATGAAAAATTAGCCTTAAGCCATCCTATATCTTTTGTTCCGCGCTCATTGGCCGGATAAAATAGCTGATTCATATCTATTTAATTTACATGTTTAAACATACAATATTTATACCACAATTTAATATTATGTATTTTTGCAAAAAATTGGGGGCTCTATGGCAAAAAAAGCGATCATAGTTGGTGCAAGCGGACTAATTGGCAGTTCACTGCTCGATATTCTGCTGCGTGAATCCGGGTTTGATGAAGTGTTAATTTTGGTGCGGAAAGAATTATCAATTGAACACAGTAAATTAAAACAATTGGTAATTGATTTCGACCAGCTAAAAAATTACACTGCTGAAATAACCTGCGATGCAATTTTTTCCTGCTTAGGAACCACCATGAAGAAAACGTCCGATTTGACGGTATACCGAAAGATAGATCATGACTATCCATTACAATTGGCACAAATAGCCAAACAAAATGGTGTAGCGCAATATCATATGGTATCGTCCCTGGGGGCGAATGTAAATGCATCAAACTTTTATTTAAAAACAAAGGGGCAGATAGAAGAAGATCTTAAACGGGTAGGCTTAACAACACTTTGTATTTATCAACCCGCTTTTTTAACGGGCGATAGAAAAGAATACCGCTTAGCCGAAAAGTTTCTAATCCCCCTGATGACATTGCTAAATCCTTTACTGATGGGCAATTTAAAGAAATACAAAAGTATAGCGGCAAAAACGGTTGCTTCCGCTATGTATAAACAATCATTAACAAAACAGGAGGGTATTTTTATTTACCCTTCGGACAAAATAACAGAACTATCGTGAGTAATTACATCTCTGCCGAAACACTCGGCCATTCATTTCATGACCATTGGCTATTCAGAAACGTATCCATAGGGATCAACCGTGGCCGCAGGGTTGCATTGGTAGGCGTTAACGGCGCAGGCAAAACCACCCTGTTAAAACTATTGGCGGGCAGTTTAAAACCTACCGAGGGCAAAGTAGCCCAAATGCGCGATCTGAATATGGGCTACCTGGAACAAGATCCCCATTTTAAAAACGCTGTAACCATTAGCGATTACATTTTTCATGCCGATGACGTGCAGCAGCAATTAATCAGGAAGTATGAAGAGTTACTGGAAAATGATCCGGAAAACGCAAAAGCCATTGAAAATGTAATGGAAGAGATGAGCAATGTGGATGCCTGGGAGTATGAATATAAAATAAAAACCATATTGGGCCGCCTGGATATTCATCACCTCAACCAAAAAATAAACACATTATCCGGCGGACAAAAGAAACGTTTGGCTTTGGCTAAGCTGCTGATTGAAGATCCTGACATCTACATTCTGGATGAGCCTACCAATCACCTGGATATTGATACCATTGAATGGCTGGAAAAATTACTCACCGATGGCTCTAAAACCATCCTGATGGTAACACACGACAGGTATTTTCTGGATAATGTATGCAACGAGATATTGGAGATTGATAAAGGGAAGATCATCCCCTACGTAGGCAACTATGGTTATTACCTGGAGAAAAAAGCCGAACGGGAAAGTGCAGACGAAGCTTCATTCCAAAAAAACTCCAACTTGTTACGTAAAGAACTGGAATGGATGCGCAGGCAGCCACAAGCCAGGGGAACCAAATCAAAGGCAAGGATTGATGCTTTTTACGATCTGGAAGAGAAAACCAAGAATGGCGGAGCAAAGCAAAAGGTTGAGCTTACTGTAAAAACAGCCCGCCAGGGAAATAAAATCATGGAGATGAATCATCTTTATAAATCATTCAGGGATCAAACCTTTATTAACGATTTTAGCTATGTATTTAAAAAAGGCGACAGAATTGGTCTTGCCGGAAAGAATGGTAGCGGGAAATCAACCCTATTAAACCTGATAACCGGGTCATTACAGCCGGATAAAGGCACTATTGACAAGGGAGAAACAACGGTTATCGGCTATTTCCATCAATCGGGTATTGCTTTTAAAGAAGACGAGCGGGTAATTGATATAGTAAAAAACGTTGCAGAGTTTATTACCATGGCCGATGGCAAGCTGATCTCCGCCTCTGCCCTGCTCACTTTATTCCTTTTCCCTCCTGCTAAACAGTATGGCTTTATTTCCAAACTAAGCGGTGGCGAAAAGAAAAGGCTTCAATTAATGAGCATCCTGATGAAAAACCCAAACTTTTTGATCCTGGATGAGCCCACCAATGACTTAGATATTGATACCCTTAACGTGTTGGAAGAGTTTTTAACCAACTATTCGGGTGTATTGATGATGGTATCGCACGACAGATATTTGTTAGATAAGCTAACTGATCAGTTATTTATAATGGAAGAAGGCGGTCATGTACGGATCTATAATGGCAATTATTCATCATACCGAATAGAGTTAGAAGAAAACAAGCAGCAAAGCAAACGTGCGCCTGTTGTGGAAACACCGATAGCACAACAGGCGAAGAAGAATAAATTGAGCTTTAAGGAACAAAAAGAGCTGGAAACACTGGAAAAGGAAATAGCCGTTATAGAGAATCAGCTAAAAGAAAAGAACGATGCGCTAAACGTTGCAGGCATTGAAACAGGCAAACTAAATGAAATATTAAAACAAATAGCAGAGCTTACCACCAAAATGGACGAAAAAAGCATTCGCTGGATTGAATTAACTGAGCTAAAAGAGGCATAATGAAAACATCGGATATACTGGCATCAATAGGCGTTATTATATTACTGGTTGCCTTTTTGCTTAATTTATATAAAAAGCTTCCCGCAGAGAGCAAACTATATGCACTATTAAACTTTATTGGTGCAGGTATCTGTGGTTTTTCATCGTACCTAATCAGCTTCTACCCTTTTGTGGTATTAGAAAGTGTTTGGGCATTTGTAGCATTACTATCATTATTTAATGTTCCACGTGGAACATGAGGCTCTGAAAAACTTACGAAGTTTTAAAAACTTCGTAAGTTTAATATCGCTTATAAAACAAAAAGAGGGCTGTCATACTGAGGGACTCAAAGCATATGGGCAAGAGCCTTTACGCTTATCCTTCGAGCACATCAGGGTGACACCACCCGCATAATTAAAATAAAGAATGTTCCACGTGGAACATAAAGACGATAAAAGGGTGCCATACTAAAGTACTCGAAGCATATGAGCAAGGGCCTTTACGCTTACCCTTCGAGTGCGTCAGGATGACACCACACACAATTAACAATAAAGAATATGTTCCACGTGGAACATATTCTAGATAAAAAACAAACTAAAACGCCTGCTAAATTAAAATTTAGCAGATGTATAACAATGTTCCACGTGGAACATGGAGGTGTATAATGTTTAAGAAATATGATGTAATAGTTGTAGGTGCCGGCCATGCAGGTTGCGAAGCGGCAGCGGCAGCGGCAAACCTTGGTTCGTCTGTGTTATTAATTACCATGAACATGGGTGTAATAGCACAAATGAGCTGTAACCCTGCTATGGGTGGTGTGGCTAAAGGACAAATTGTGAGGGAGATTGATGCCATGGGAGGATACTCGGGTATCATAACAGATAAAACATCCTTACAATTTAGAATGCTAAATCGCTCAAAAGGCCCTGCTATGTGGAGTCCAAGAGCACAAAGTGACCGGATGCGCTTTGCTGAAGAATGGCGATTAACCCTTGAACGTATACCCACGTTGGATTTTTGGCAGGATACAGTTACTTCTTTACTGGTAAAAAACAACACCATTAAAGGTGTACGCACGTCTTTAGGTATAGAAATTGAATCGGATGCTGTAGTATTAACTAATGGCACCTTCCTAAATGGGCTAATTCATATCGGCGAAAAACGTTTTGGTGGTGGCCGTACAGCAGAAAAAGCAGCCACCGGTTTAACAGAACAACTGGTAGAACTGGGTTTTGAATCGGGACGAATGAAGACCGGTACACCTCCGCGTGTAGATGGCAGAAGTTTAAATTACTCCCTGATGGAAGAACAATGGGGTGATGAAGAGCGTGGACGATTCTCTTTTACTAATGTTGAACTGGCAAAAGAACAACGATGCTGCTGGATAACCTATACCAATACTAAGGTGCATGAAACCCTCAAAGAAGGTTTTGAAAAATCACCCATGTTTACCGGACGAATTAAAGGTCTCGGTCCAAGGTATTGTCCATCTATTGAAGATAAAATTAACCGCTTTGCTGAACGCGAACGACACCAGATATTTGTTGAACCTGAAGGATGGAACACGGTAGAAATTTATGTAAATGGTTTCTCTACTTCCCTCCCAGAAGACATACAATACAAGGCTTTGATACAAATACAAGGTTTTGAGAAAGCCAAAATGTTCAGACCAGGGTATGCTATTGAATATGATTACTTCCCGCCTACTCAACTTGGCCTTACTTTGGAAACCAAATTGATAAGCAATTTATATTTTGCCGGACAGATAAACGGCACCACCGGGTATGAAGAGGCGGCATCTCAAGGCTTTATAGCTGGCATAAATGCGCATCAAAAACTAAACGATAAGCACGAACTGATTATGAAAAGGTCAGAATCATACATCGGTGTTTTGATTGATGACCTGGTAACTAAGGGAACCGAAGAACCTTATCGCATGTTTACCTCCAGAGCAGAACACCGGCTGCTACTTCGCCAGGATAATGCCGACATCAGGCTGAGCCCTATTGGCCATGAATTAGGATTAATAAATGATGAGCGATTAGATAAGGTAAAAAGAAAAGTGAAGAATTCTGATGACATTGTTACGTATACCAAATCAAAACCTATTGATCCATCGACTGTAAATAGCTTGTTGGAAAATTTAGGAACAAGTGCTTTAAATCAAAGCGCCAAATTATTTAATTTACTAAGCCGTCCGCAGGTTGGTTTTGAAGATTTAAGAAAAGCCGACGATTCATTAAATGAACTACTCTCGGCCTATGATAAAGAAACGATTGAGCAGGCCGAAATAAAAATTAAGTACGAAAGCTATTTTGAAAAAGAGATGGATATTGTTGACCGCATGAAAAAAATGGAAGACAAAGAAATCAACCCCGAATTTAATTATCACCAGTTGGTTTCACTTTCAAAAGAGGCTCGTGAAAAGTTGATGAAGATAAAACCACGTACTTTAGGACAAGCTTCCAGAATTTCGGGTGTTACGCCGTCAGACATATCAGTTTTGATGGTTCACATCTCCAGATAGCTTGTAACTAATTGATAATTAAAGTTTTATAAATAATCGCTTTAAATCAATTATTTTAATTTTTTAATACTGTACTTTATTAAAATATAAAACTCGCTTATAGCGTTTAAAAACAATGTTAAATAAAAGAGCCTCATTCTTAGCCGCAATTTTTTCGCTTTTTAGCCTCACTTTGGTCATTTATGGATGTGCAAACCGGCAATTGCCCCAGGGAGGGCCGCGGGATCATGATCCGCCAAAATTATTGAAGGCAACTCCGGCAAATGAAACCAGATTTTTTAAGTCCAAAGTTATTCAGTTGGATTTTGATGAGTTTTTTAAACTCACCAATACTTACACTGAAATCACGATGAGCCCAACTCCGACAAAAGCTCCGGATTATAAAATCAGGAAAAAAAGTTTGATCATCACGTTGAAGGACTCGCTCGAAAAAAACACAACTTACGTTATCAATTTTGGTAAGGCCATTGCCGATGTCAACGAATCGAACGTGCTTAAAAATTTCACTTATGTTTTTTCGACCGGCGCGCACATCGACTCGTTGAGCATATCCGGAAAAGTTATAAATACTGTAACCGGCGACCGGGAGAAAGAAGCAACCGTAATGTTGTTTACCCTAAAACAAGATTCAACCAATTTTGGAAAAAAGCGTCCGTCTATTTTTACTACTACAGATACTGCAGGAAATTTTGCGTTACATAATCTTCATCCCGACAATTACAAAATTTACGCGCTGAAAGAAAAAACACCAAACAAAATTTATGACAACGACCAGGAGCTGATTGCCTTTACAACAAACACTGTCCACCTGACAAGAGATACCGAAAATGTGGAGCTTAGACTATTTAAACAAACTCCCGATAAATTCAGATTGTTAGAACGGAAATTTGATTTGGATGGAAAAATGTTTTTTTCTTTCAATAAGCAATTAGACCATCCATCAGTAAAAATAACTTACCCGCCTGGATATGATCAGCAAAAAATAGTTGATATCAGTAAGACAAATGATACTGCCCTGGTATTTATGCGCAATATGGATTTTGATTCTATAAGGGTGGCTTTTTTTGATAACAATAAACCGTTGGACACAGTTTACTTGAGAAAAGGAAAAAAAGAATCGTTTGTCAGAAACCTTTCTTTTCAATACAATATCTCGAATGATAACAAATTACGGCCAAGCACCGATCTGCTTATAAAAGCAAATATGCCTATTGAATCTTTCGATGCTTCACTAATCAATTTGAAAGAAGACTCGACCGACGTAACGAATTTCACGATAGAAAAAGATACAGCTAATCCGCGGGTTTTGAAGTTGCTTTATAAATGGCACCAGGTGAATAATTATACCCTAATTTTTAATGCCGACGCCTTCACCGATATTTATGGTGACAAAAATCGGAGAGTAACAAAAAGGTTTAATATCGACAAACCTGAAAACTATAGTTTATTGACTTTAACAGCTACCGTTCCGGATACCGGCAAATCGTACATTGTAGAATTACTAACCGACCGGGACGTCAAATTGCGAAGTGATGTGATTCATAAAAACACCTCCATCGTTTACAAAAATTATATCAACGGTAAATATAAGGTGCGGGTTATTTACGATGACAATAACAACGGCAAATGGGACTCAGGAAATGTTAAGCTGAAAAAACAACCGGAAAATATTTGGATAAACCCAACCATAATTACCTTACGACCCAACTGGGACCAGGTAACTCCATTGGCTATACCTAGAGAACCGTTTACTCCATAAACCAGCCGGAATACATAATGTAATTTTGAGGCAGGCGCTTTAACAGTTCTTTTTGTTCGCCGGTTAAAGGTTTTATTTTTTTGGCTGGAGTACCGGCATACAAGTAACCGGAATCGCAAATGGTTTTTTCTAAAACAACGGAGCCTGCTGCGATGATAACAAACTCCTCTACCACTACATGATCCATTACGATGGCACCCATACCAATAAGTACATGATCATGTAGTGTGCAGCCGTGTACCAGCGCGTTATGACCAATAGAAACATTGCTCCCTATATTGGTAGGCGCGTACTGGTAAGTTGCATGGATAACTGCACCATCCTGTATATTGGTGTTATCCCCTATTTTAATATAATGCACATCACCACGAATAACCGCATTGAACCATACCGAGCAATTATTACCCATAACCACATCACCAACTAAAGTAGCGTTTGGCGCTATAAAACAATCTTTACCCCATTTCGGCATATTATTTTTTACCGGCAGTATCACAGGTTTTTGGCTCATTCTATTCAATTTATCTTTTTACTAATGTATGTCCGTTTCTTCTTATTATGATAGAAATTGTGTTATTTTTTTGTAAATAATTAATATTAAACCATTTATACAGAAGCTAGTCATAGTATCAAAAAAATTACAAATGAAGCAAACTTACCTATTGCTAACCCTTTTTATAGCTATCTGTTTTGCCGGTTGCAAAAAGTCGTACCAAAATCCGCAAAATACTAATGGAACATATTCAGTTACAGTAAACAATGGAGCAGGTTCGGGCACTTTTGCCACAGGCGATACCACCTATATTTTTTCTAACCCGCCCTCGCAAACACAAGTATTTGACAAGTGGACTGGAGATATAAATAATTTAGTTAGTACTAACGAATGGCGCTCCGCACTAAAAATGCCAGCTGCTAATGTCAATGTTACAGCCACCTACAAAACCGCAACCCCGGTAACCTGGACAAATGTTGTAATAAACGGAAGTCAGGTTTATTATTATGTTCCCGCAAACTATAGGGGAATATTATTAGCATTTCATGGAACCGGAGGTGCAGCCATCAACTGGACAAGCGAACAAGCAGAAAATGTAAACTTCTGTAACTATGCTATAGCTAATGGTTATGCCATGGTTATTACCGAAAGTAAAAACCGGACAACCATGCAGTGGGATCTTTCATTAACCAATAATGTAGATATAGCCAATATTGATATAATTTTAAGCAGTTTACAAACATCCCAAATTATTTCGGCGGGGAAACCACTTTATGGTGTAGGTATGAGTGATGGCAGTGCCTTTTGTAGTTTAATTAGTTATTTAAGAAACTACAAGGCCCAGGCGCTATATTGTTTAGGCGGAATTGATAACCTATTTCCTTTAACATCGGTTCCCACTATATGGAACATGGCGGTTAATGATATTACGGATGATCCTAACCGCCAGGCAGAAGCAACTGCTGATTATAATATATTGATATCCAGAAATATAGCTTGTCAGTATTATTTAAATACCCCTACTCCATTATACACTTCAAGATTCAGTATTATACCATCGATAGGACCAGCCAATTCACCATTAATTTATAACGACTTAAAAAGTGGCGGATATTTAAATACAAATAACTTTTTCAATATAGATCCGGTAATTAATACACAATGGCAATCAAGTATACCGGCACCATATAATCCGCCGGCATTAGCATCTATTGGTGATCAGTTAGCGGTAGCCTATGCGCAACACAAATTTTATAAAGATTCCAATTACAGAACGATAGCTTTTTTAAACAGATTTTAGTTTTTAATTTTATACTTTAGTAGCATAATACGCGGAAATAGCTCAGCTGGTAGAGCATCAGTTTCCCAAACTGAAGGCCGCGGGTTCGAATCCCGTTTTCCGCTCGATATATTTTATATCCCCACTATCCGTAAATCCTCTCCACGCGTCATGGCGAGGAACGAAGCCATCTCTATAAAGGACAATCAACAGCACGAAATTATTTCCAACTGAAAAAAGCCATCTTTATTTATCTGTATAGTTTAAAGATTGCTTCGTACCTCGCAATGACGCTTTTTATATTTCTAGATTTCTAAAAAACAGTATCCTCAATTTTTTCAGCATGAAAAGGATAATCAGTCGTTGAATGTAAACCCCTGCTTTCTTTACGCATCATGGCTGATTTTATCACCAGGTATGAAACCTGTATTAAATTTCTGAGTTCGCAAAGTTTTACTGAAAGTTTCGTTTTCTTATAAAAATCTTCCGTTTCTTCATGCAATAAACCTAAACGGCGCATTGCTCTTTCTAACCTGAAATCAGATCTTACAATACCCACATAATCGTTCATCACTTTTTGCATTTCCCTAACATTGTGCGTTACCAATATATCTTCGTTTGAAAGCTGTACGCCTTTTTCATCCCAATCCGGAATATTATCAGGTATTACATTAGTTTCAAACTGACTGATTGCATCCTCATAAATACGGTGTGCAAATACCAATGCTTCCAGTAATGAATTGGAAGCCAATCGATTAGCACCGTGTAAACCCGTTGACGAACATTCGCCGCAAGCATATAATCTTAATAATGAGGATTTTCCAACATGATCAACCATTACACCTCCACACATATAATGACAAGCTGGTGCTACCGGTATCATATCCCTCGTCATATCAATACCAATATCCAAACACTTGGCATAAATATTTGGAAAATGAGCCAGAATATCTTTTTTACTGCGATGCCTTACGTCTAAATAAACAAAATCTTCACCCGATTTTTTTATCTCGGCATCAATAGCTCTTGCAGTAATATCACGTGGAGCTAATGATTTACGCTCATCATATTCCTGCATAAATTCTTCGCCATTGGTTCTTTTTAACACTCCACCAAAACCACGTACTGCCTCAGATATTAAAAAAGAAGGATATTCACCCGGATTATATAAAGCTGTTGGATGAAACTGAATAAACTCCATATTTCTCACTTTTCCTTTGGCACGATAAACCATAGCAACACCATCGCCAGTAGCTATAGTAGGATTGGTTGTTATAGAATAAATATGCCCCGCACCACCCGATGCCATTACGGTAACTTTTGAAAGTATCTTTTCAACATTACCGGTTTTATTATTAAATGCATAAATTCCATAACAGGTTATATCCGTAGTACTCTTATCAACAAATACACCCAAATGGTGCTGTGTTATCAGGTCGACAGCAAAATAATGGGTTAAAATTTCGATGTTAGGATTACTATGAATTTGTTCAAGCAACGATCTTTCTATCTCGAAACCGGTAATATCTTTATAATGTAATACCCGGAATTCAGAGTGACCACCTTCTTTTGCAAGGTCATAAAAACCTTCATTGGTTTTATCAAAATTGGTTCCGTAATCTATAATCTCTTTAATACGTTCCGGGCCTTCTTTTACAACTATTTCAACAACTTCCTTATCACAAAGGCCGTCACCCGAAATAAGGGTGTCTTCAATATGTTTTTCAAAAGAATCTTCTTTTTTATCAACAACTACAGCAACACCTCCCTGAGCATACTTAGTGTTCGACTCATCTTCGTTTGATTTGGTAACTATCAGAACTTTACCATGTTTGGCTGCCTTAAGGGCAAAACTTAATCCTGCAATGCCTGATCCTATTACCAGGAAATCAACAGTTCTGGTCATATATTATATCTGTTATGTGTAAATTTTATAAGCATGTTAATAACCGGTATAAAAGATGTTAATTTTGTGTAAGCAAATACTTAATAAATACTTAGATGGTGGATAACTACCATTTTTGATAAAAATCTTAACTATTTTTAACCGACTTTTGCGCCTTGTTAAGGCCAAAGCTAACATTTTAGAAAGCAATAAAGTATTAACAAAAATCTTTTTAAAGTAAAACTTGCTATATAAAAAACTCTAAAAATCAATTAGATAAGTCATATAAATGTTACATTAATTGTTAATAAATTATTAGAAAAAATATTTAGGGTAGATTTTACAACTACTTTTAAACATTACTAACACACCAATAACAATAGTTTTATTTATATATAAAAAGTAATTGTTATTAATTGAATTGTTGAAATGGATACTTTTGAAGAAATAAATGTGAAGGGTTTTGCAGACGAAGAAATCGATCCAACCCTCGATCTGTTTGATGAAATTGATAAATTAAAAAAGGAAAAAAATGCCGTTATCCTTGCTCATTATTACCAGGAACCTGACATTCAGGATATTGCCGATTATATTGGCGATAGTTTGGGATTATCGCAGCAAGCAGCAAAAACAGATGCCGATATTATCGTTTTCGCCGGTGTTCATTTCATGGCCGAAACAGCTAAGATTTTATCACCGTCAAAAAAAGTTTTACTGCCGGACATAAAAGCCGGCTGTTCATTGGCAGATAGCTGTCCGCCGCATTTGTTTAAAAAGTTTAAGGAGCAATATCCTGACCATTTGGTAATAACTTATGTAAACTGTACAGCCGAACTAAAAGCCATGACCGATATAGTTTGTACCTCGAGTAATGCGATACAAATTGTGGAAAGCTTACCAAAAGATCAGAAGATTATATTCGGGCCAGATAAAAACCTTGGTGCCTACGTAGCAAAGAAAACAGGACGTGATTTGGTTTTATGGAACGGTGCCTGTATGGTACATGAAATATTTTCGAGAGAGAAAATAACCAAATTGAAAGAGCGTTATCCCGGTGCTAAACTGCTCGCCCACCCTGAATGTGAAGATGCCATATTGGAGATGGCCGATTACATAGGTTCAACAACCGGGATACTGAAATATGCCAGCAAGCACGATGATAAAGAGTTTATTGTAGCAACGGAAGCAGGTATTTTGCACCAGATGCAAAAAGAGAATCCGGATAAAATATTTATTCCGGCTCCGCCAAATAATAATTGTGCCTGTAATGATTGTCCGCATATGAAACGTAATACGCTGGAAAAACTTTACCTGTGTTTAAAAAATGGTTATCCGGAAGTTACTGTACCACAGCATATTATTGAAAGAGCTGTAAAACCAATTGAAAGAATGCTGGAAATATCGGCAAGATTGGGATTGTAAAAAAAAGTAAAAAAAGGATGTCATGCCGAACTTGTTTCGGCACCCCCACAGGACAAGCGGCGTGCTTGGTGTATACCTTGCTTATGAGGTGCCGAAACAAGTTCGGCATGACGTGCGTAGTTGATGAGTACTTAAAATCCAAAAAATTTTCCCGCCTCCGGCGGATATAGTGGTTCAGGTTGCCCGGATTTTATATACCGTTAAAATCGCCAAAAATTTTCCGGCTTCGCCGAAGAAAAATATCCGGGTTGCGGATTTTTTGGTGGGATTGTTAATAAAGTAAGTCCGGTATTTTCGGGCAAAAGATAAAGAATATGGCATTATTTGATAATAAAGACAGGACGAATATTGAAGAGTTAGGTGAATTTGGCTTGATCAGTTATCTCACAAAAAATATAAAACTTACCCAAAAAAGCACCATAAAAGGTGTTGGTGATGACGCTGCCGTGCTGGATTTTGAAAGTAAAAGAACACTGATTTCCACCGACTTGCTTTTAGAAGGCATTCATTTTGATTTAGCTTATACACCGCTTAAACATTTGGGTTACAAAGCTATACAGGTAAATCTCAGCGACATTTATGCCATGAACGGTACTGCCTCGCAGGTTACGGTTTCTATTGGTATCTCCAGCAAATTTCCGCTGGATGCGGTTGAAGAATTATATGAAGGTATTTACCTAGCCTGCGATAATTATAATATTGATTTGGTAGGTGGCGATACTTCATCATCTAAACAGGGCCTGGTAATCAGCGTAACGTCTATTGGTTATGCCGATGAAAAGGATGTGGTTTACCGCAGCGGTGCCGAAGAGGGCGATTTGATTTGTGTATCTGGCGATTTGGGTGGTGCCTATGTTGGCCTGCAATTGCTGGAACGCGAAAAACTGGTTTACATAGAAAACCCCAACATTCAGCCCGACCTGGAAGGCAAAGACTACATTGTTGAACGCCAGCTAAAGCCCGAGGCGCGCAAGGATATTATTGATTTGCTAAAAGAAATTAATGTAAAACCTACGGCTATGATTGATATTTCCGACGGTTTGGCCTCTGAAATTCTCCATATCTGCAAACAAAGCAACAAGGGATGTAATTTATACGAAGAGAAGATCCCGCTGGACCCGATGACTTTTGAAACAGCCCGCGAGTTCAACCTCGACCCTACCGTGTGCGCGCTGAGTGGTGGCGAAGACTACGAGCTCTTATTTACCGTTAAACAAGCCGACTACGATCAAATTAAGTTTAAAATGGACTTCACCATTATTGGTTACATCACGGAGCCCGCAGTAGGCTGTAACCTCATTACAAAAAGCGGCAATCAGCACCCCTTAACCGCCCAGGGTTGGAACGCGTTTAAAAAGGAAGAGTAGTTATTATTTCTGCTTAGGCCCATCGAAGCGTAATGGAGGTACAGCCTGCCCCGAACTTGTTTCGGGGAAGCCAACTCTACAAAGGAAAATCAGCCAAACGCAATGCTTTTGTTGAACACCAATAAGAACTTTTTACTTCCGGTATCTGCATAGTTTATAGATGGCTTCGCACCTCGTCATGACGGAATGGTAAAAACGCCTTTACATAGAAATTAATTTGTAATTTTTTCTGTATCATTAAGTCTAAAACTTAAAAACCTCTACCCAATGAAAAAAATTACCGTATTGCTGCTTTTATTTATTGCTGTAAAAGCCAGCGCTCAAAAGTCTGTTTTATTTAAAATGAAATATATGCCGCAGCGCACGTACAACATTTTAATGAATATGAAAGGCGATATCAAAGCAGATTTGAGCGGAAACCAGGACATTTTAGATAAGCTAAAAGAGCAAGGAATTACGATGCCTTTGGTTGCAGCTATCTCTGTAAAAACCACCGGAACAACAAAAACCGGCGTATTAGCCGCCGATAATAGCTTCCCCCTGGCAATGACTTTCCTGGTAGAGCAACCCAGTGTAACGCTAAACGGGAAGATTGCGCCCATTCCCATCCAGCAAAAACCGGCAACAACGATTTATGCTCATGTTTTGGCTGATGGAATAATAAAAGGAGATTCAATAAGCGGAAAAAAGGCGGATACTACTTCAGGTAAAGCGGCTTTGAAAATGATGGGTACGATACAAAAGCAAATAAAATTTCCTGATCATCCGATGCACGTAGGTGAGAGTTTTACGCAGGATATTCCATTTAATATGCCAATGAATATGGGTGGCAGCAGCGTGGACTCAAAAGCGGTTTATACCTTGGTGAATATTGCCGACGGCAAGGCTTATTTTGATATGACGCAAACCATAGATATGAAGATGAATATTCAACAGGCCCAGCTCACTATTGCAGGAGGCGGAACAGGTAAAATGATTTACAGCATAAAAGATAGCTTTCCTATTAGCTATACTTCATCAGTTAATATGAATGTAAACGGCGACGTTAGTTCGGTGGTTGTGAAAGGCTCCTTTTTAATGGATCTGGATTTTAAATACGATATTAACTAAAAAGATGTGGTGAGTGTTCGTTCGTTTCGGGGGTGAAACAGGAACCGTCTTCACCTTCTTGTCATCGATCGATAGAAATCTTTTGCGTCAAGGTCCTACTTTCTGCATAGTTCGTCCTGCATAATGAAGAAGATCTCTCCTCTGTACCCTCGTTCGAATGACAAAGAGGGGTGAGTGGGGATAGAAAACAACCCCGCTGCCTGTTCTTCTATCGAACAAACAACGGGGTTATTAACGGTTTTTTTTATTATTAAATATGTTTTGGCCCCATTACGTAGGTGATCTCACCGCCGTTTATAATATCAGCATGCTTTAAAAAGTAGCCGGTAAGTGGTTTGCCATTTAATATTATTTTTTGAACGTAAACATTTTTATCGCTTTGGTTTTTTACGTTGATGGTAAACGTTTTACCATTTTCCATATTAATAACCGCATGATAAACCGACGGACTGCCGATAGCATACTGATCAGATGCCGGTGCTACCGGGTAAAAGCCCAGTGCGCTGAAAATGTACCAGGCACTCATCTGGCCTGTATCGTCATTGCCGCCTAAACCGTCCGGAGTGTTTTTGTACATTTTTTTCAATATCATCCTGATTTTGTCTTGCGTTTTCCATGGCTTGTCGGTCCAGTCGTATAGGTAAGCGTCATGATGCGATGGTTCGTTACCGTGCACATAGTTACCGATAATGCCGTCTTTGGTGATGTCTTCTGTTTCGGCAAAATATTTATCCGGCAGATCGTAACTAAACAGGCTGTCAATATAGGTTACAAAACGTTTGTTGCCGCCCATCGCTTTTATTAATCCGGCCGGGTCATGTGGTACATACAGGGTGTAGTTCCAGGCGTTACCTTCGATGAAACCCATGCCTATAGTGGTAAACGGATCAAATTTGGTTTTGCGCCAGGTGCCGTCAGCTTCTTTAGGGTGCATAAATCCGCTTTGCGGATCAAACACATTTTTCCAGTTTTGCGAACGTTTTATAAACGTTTCGTATACATCCATGCGGTTCAGCTTCTTAGCCATCTGGGCAATGGCCCAATCGTCATAAGCATACTCCAGGGTTGATGATACCGAGTTGCCGTCCTTTTCATCAGGAATATAGCCCATATCAATATAATCGCCAATACCTTCATAGCTGCGGTGATTTGCCGTGGTAACCGCGGCATCCAATGCTTTGTTGGCATCAAAAGGAGCGTTGCCTTTTACAACGGCATCGGCCAAAACAGCTACGCTGTGATAACCGCTCATACACCAGTTTTCATTAGCCGAGTTACTCCAAACCGGCAGCATGTGTTCCGGGCTTTGGTCAAAGTGAGCCAGCATGCTCTGTATCATATCGGCATTTCTTTTTTGCTCAATGATATTAAACAGCGGGTGCAACGCGCGGTGGGTATCCCACAAACTAAAGGTGGTATAATTGGTAAAACCTTCGGCCTGGTGAATATTCTGATCAAGCCCTTTGTACTTACCATCCACATCCATGTAAACAGTTGGGTTAATCATAGCGTGGTACATAGAGGTGTAAAAGTTCTCTTTATCATCCTTGCTGCCTTCAATTACAATTTTATGCAGCTCGGTTTCCCATTGCGCCTGGCCGTCGTTCTTCACTTTTTCAAAATCCCATCCGGGGGCTTCCGTTTGCAGGTTCAGCAAAGCACCGTCCATACTCACCGGCGATATGGCCATTTTTATTTTAATCTTTTCGTTTTGCTCGGTTTTAAAATCAAACCAAACCTTTAGCTGGCGGGCAGCAATCTCGGGGAAATTGGGCACATGGTTAAATTTGCCCCAAAAACCGCCATATACTTCGCGCTTGCTATAGTTTTTGTATCCCATTTGTATAAACGGCTTGCTAAAGGTCATGGCAAAATATAATGCTCTTGTTCTTGCCCAGCCATTGGTTAAGCGGTAGCCTACAATGGTACTATCGTTCACCCTGCGCAAATAGGTCCACACGTTTTTGTCCGGGTAATTATAAATTCCGGCCATCAAATCCAGAATGATATGCGCGCTATCCGATTTTGGGAAGGTATATTGATGAAAGCCCACGCGGGTAGTGGTCGTCATTTCAGCAATAATGCCCGATGCATCCAGCTTTACTTTATAATAATTGGCTTCACTTACTTCATTAGCATGCGAAAAAGCCGAGCGGTAACCACTGCCGGGTTTATCAGCCGTACCCGGATTTAGCATCAGTTTGCCAACAGTAGGCATCACCAAAAAATCACCCAAATCTGAGTGACCTGTTCCGCTAAAGTGCGTATGGCTAAAACCAACAATAGTTTTATCATCATACTGGTAACCTGCGCAATATTTATAAACATCGGGATTATAATGTCCGTTCAGTTCATAGCTGGGGGTATCTGTTTCCGGACTCAACTGCACCATACCAAAGGGAACAGTAGCACCCGGAAATACATGGCCCATGCGTTGCGTGCCAATAATGGGCCTTACATAAGGAACCAGCTTTTCGGCGGTTTTATTTTGTGCTGCCGCGATGAGCGTTGAGCAGCTAAAAAAAGCTATGAGAATTTTCTTCATTTTGATATGCAATGGATAAATGCCAAATATAAGCGGATTGTTGTATTTATGCTGATGACGAGTGCTTTTGTTGACGAGCTGTAACGGGGATTTGACAATGCGGGGATTATCTGCAAAATAAAGACTCCATCGGAGTCAAATATTGGTAGACCAAAAAGATCACCAATCATTTCGTGCCATCGGTACGAAACCTATGCCAGGGTATGTGGCGTACCTACGGCAGGCAAAAATTCGTAATAACAATGTTCTACCAATATTTTGCGCCGTAGGCGCATTTTTTCATTCGCCATAGAGCGATTAAAGGATCCCACTAAAATTTTTCCTGCATCCACGATTGCAGCAATATCACCGCCGAAATAGTGTCCACCAGTTCCTTATTCTGCCGGTGTTTTTTGTTCATACCGCTTTGTGCTATAGTTGCCGATGCCATTTTAGAGGTAAAACGCTCGTCGAGCATTTCTACCGGGATCTCCGGAAAGGTTTTGTTGAGCAGATTTACAAAACCTTTTACGTGGATGGCCGATTGCGAGGGTGTATTATCCATCTGCTTGGGCTCGCCAACAATGAAGCGTTCAACCGGCTCGGTTTGCAGGTATTTTTTCAGGTATTCAATAATCTGATTAGGGTGTATGGTGTCCAAACCGGTAGCGATGATCCTTAGCGGATCAGTAACTGCAATACCAATGCGTTTGGTACCATAATCAAAGGCCATTATCCTCATTTTTTGTTGTGCAATTTGAAACCCGGTGATCAGGCTGGTGGTGTTCTGTTTTTTATCTTAATTTTTAACTCATCAAATGTAACCTTTATTGCGCTTTTTTCGTTTAAGCGTAAATAGATAGCCCGATGAAAAATGTGTCAGATGATCTGATGTTGTGCTGTTTTTTTTCTTTTTCCAATAATTTTTTTCTTCGAATGTGGTGCTCCCGTTAAAAACTTTTGGCGGCGTTCTAAAATCTCATATCTAATAAGTATTTTGCACCAATGCAGTTTAAGCAAATAGTTGGACAGGATGCGATAAAGCAAAGGCTGATTAACTCGGTGACAGAAAACCGTGTTAGTCACGCGCAATTGTTTTTAGGGCCGGGTGGTTCGGGTAGTTTGCCGCTGGCTGTTGCCTATGCACAATACCTATCGTGCGAAGAAAAACAGGTCGACGATTCCTGCGGCGTTTGTTCATCATGTCGTAAGTATCAGAAACTGATGCACCCCGATCTGCATTTTTCTTATCCCTTTTTTGCCAAGCACAAGGACGACACGGCCATTACCTTTATTGAACAATGGCGCGATGCTTTCATCACCAACCCCTATCTGAATCTCGATACCTGGCGCGATTACCTGGATGCCGAAAACAAACAGGCCAACATCAATATTGCCGAGTGCCATCAAATTATAAAAAAATTAAGCTTCAAGCCGTTTGAATCGGCCTACAAAATATTAATCCTCTGGTTGCCCGAATACCTGGACAGAGAGGGTAACGCCCTGCTTAAAATTATTGAGGAACCGCAGCCCAATACCCTGTTTATACTGGTGGCGCAAAATCAGGATCAAATTTTAAATACCATTTTATCGCGCACGCAATTGATCAAAATTCCGCCGCTAACGTATAACGATATTAAGGATCATTTGATCGAAAAATATAACCAAACGGAAGAAGCGGCAGCAGAAATTGCCTACCTCAGCAACGGTAACTTAACTGACGCATTGGGGATGTTGCAGCAGGATACCAAGGGTTATCATAGCAGCTTTGTGCAATGGCTAAGGCTGTGTTTTGGCAACAAGGGTATTGAAGTGATGGGTTTTGTGGATCAACTTTCAAAGATGGGCCGCGAGAACCAAAAGAATTTTTTACGATACGGCGTCAGCTTTTTACGCGAATGCTGTTTGCTTTTATCAGGGGCGGGCAGTCTGGTACATTTACCTGCTCAAGAGCTGGAAACGGCACAAAAAATGACCAATGTAATGAACGTTGATCAGTCGCAGGCCATCATTAATGAGCTCGAAAAAGCGCATTATCATGTGGAGCGAAATGCTAACCCTAAAATTTTATTTTTAGATGTATCTTTACAGATTATAAAAGTATTAAACTATAAAACGATCCGCCAAAATGCGGACACCTAATATATCAAATTAATTATGGGATGTGGAAGTTGCTCAACAGGGGGTGGATGCTCACCTGCGGGCTGCAAAAGTAATGGCTCATGCCTTACCAATGGTTGCAGCAAACTGGATGTTTACGATTGGCTTTCGCACATGGATATGCCAACTAATTATAAGCCTTTTCATATTATTGAAGTAAAATTTAAAGGATCACGCAAAGAGTTTTACCTTAATAATGATAACATTTACCTTGAGGCGGGTGAACTGGTAGTTGTTGAAGCTGCTACCGGCGGTTATGATGTGGGCCATGTTTCCATAACTGGCGAACTGGTGCGGATGCAAATGACCAAGCGCCGTGTTAAGGAAGAAGATGTAGCCAAAAAAATATACCGCAAGGCTACCGTTGCCGATGTGGAGAAATGGAAGGCCGCAAAAGATTTGGAATGGGAAACCATGCACAAATCGCGCACGCTGGCATTACAACTCAACCTGAGTATGAAGCTGAGCGATGTGGATTACCAGGGCGATAAAACCAAGGCCACTTTTTATTATACGGCCGAAGGCCGCGTTGATTTCAGGGAACTGATCAAAAAAATGGCCGAGCAGTTCCGTATTCGTATTGAAATGCGCCAGATAGGCATGCGCCAGGAGGCAAGTCGCCTGGGTGGTATTGGCTCTTGTGGCCGCGAGCTTTGCTGCTCCACCTGGCTTACCGATTTTAAAACGGTTTCAACCTCGGCTGCCCGCTATCAAAACTTATCGTTAAATACTTTAAAACTGGCCGGCCAGTGTGGCAAGCTTAAATGCTGCCTTAACTATGAGCTGGATACTTACATGGATGCGCTTAAATACATCCCTGATAATGTAAATGTTTTAAAAACCGAAAAGGGTGATGCCCGTTTGCAAAAAACCGACATCTTTAAAAAACTGATGTGGTTCAGCTATCCCCGCGAAGAATCGTGGGTGCCGCTAACGCTTGATCGTGTTAAGGAAATACAAAAGATGAACAAAGAGGGTATTACCCCGCCTGATTTGGGTGAAGTAGTAGAAATTGAAACCAAACCGGTTAAAATTTTAGATTACGAAAACGTAGTGGGGCAGGATAGCTTAACCCGTTTGGATGAGCGCCGCAACAGCAACAACAAAAAGAAAAACAAAAATCGTAATAAGAACAAACCGGGTGGACCGCAGGAAAATGCGCCGCAACGGGTTCAGGCCGCCGCACCGGTACAAAACGTGCAACAGGTAAAAACAGTGGCTGCGGAGCGGCCCGCCGACGAGGTTAAAACCAATCCTAACAAACACAAAAAATTCCGCCATAACAGAAACAAAAACCGCCCCGATAACCGTGGTGATAAAAACACAGGAGGCACTCCAGATAATCAATAATGAAACGGGTATTTAAACTATTTTTCTTTCCGGCTTTTGCGGCTTTGCTGCTATCACAAACCAGTTGTACCGATAAAAACGCCATTATTGATCAGCATAGCCAGGTTGCTGATCATAACTGGGCCTATAACAACAAGTTTACGTTTAAGGTTCAAATTGATGACGAAAAAATCCCATATAATTTATACATGAACCTGCGGGTAACGGCCGATTATAAGTACTCTAATATGTTTGTGCTTATTACCCGTACCAATCCTGATAAAAAAACAAAAATACGCCGTTACGAAATAAAGTTGGCCAACAAAGCCGGCGAATGGCTGGGAACAGGATCGGGTAATTTATACAATTACCAGTTGCCATTTCAAACCAATTATAAATTTCCGGCAAAAGGAACCTATACTTTCACCATTGAGCAAAACATGCGCGATAATCCCTTACATGAAGTTAATGATGTTGGCTTAAGGGTTGAAAAGGCGCAGTAAATATTAACCGGATTTTTGATTTTTGTAAAATACTTATTACATTGGGCTTAAATCCCTGTGCTTCAAGCATGAAAAAATTTTTACTTGTTGTATTTTTCATTCCCCTGCTTGCCCAATCACAACCATCAGCAGCAAAAAGCGATAGCGCTTTATATGCCGACTCTGTTAAGTTTTTCAGCAAAGCAATTTCACTGCAGCCTGGTAATAGTGTGACCTATTACAAAAGAGGAAGCACTAAATTTAGACTGAAAGATTATACCGGCGCACTAAGCGATCTGGATAGTGCCATTATTTTAAACGCCAAATATGAAGAGGCTTACCTGGAGCGCGGCCGTACTAAATATGCTCTTAATAATTACGATGACGCTATTGAAGATTACTCGCTGGTAATTAAATTAAACTCTAATAATGCATCGGCATTTAACAACAGGGGGTTGGCCAAACAAAAAAAAGATTTAAAAGGATCATTGGCTGATTTAAACCAGGCGGTATTGCTTAATCCTAAAGATCCGGTTTTTTACAGTAACCGTGGTGATACCAAACGCATAGGCCAGGATTTTAAAGGCGCCTTAGCCGATTATAACGTGGCCATCAGCCTAAACCCTAATTTCTTAAATGCCTATTACGCGCGTGGCATTGTGAAATATGATCAGCAGGACTATGCGGGCGAAGTTTTGGACGATACCAAGGCCATCAGCATTGATTCGAGCTATGCCAATGCTTATTATAACCGGGCGCTGGCCAGGGCCAAGCTTAATATTTATGATGATGCCGTTGATGATTGCACCGAATATATCAACCTGCAACCCCATGATCCGGATGGTTATTATGAACGCGGAAACAATGAGTTTAATCTGGAGGACTACAAAACCGCTATTGACGATTATACCATCTGCATAAAAATTGATAAAAAATATACAGCGGCTTATTTAAACCGCGGACTGGCAAAAAGCAACCTTGGCGATTTTGACGGAGCCGTTAAAGATTACGATACTGCTATAAAAATTGATCCCAAATTTGCCGATGCCTACAATAATCGTGGCGTTATTATGGTGCAGCTAAAAGATTTAAAACGAGCCTGTATGGATTTTAAAAAAGCACTTGAACTAGGCAGCGACCAGGCCGGCGACAATATTTCTAAATATTGCAATTAAGCATCCGTTAAGGCATTTTCCATAGCGATGGGTTTAAAACTCGGCGCTATATTTCTTTATATTACTTTTCATACCTTAGTTTTGCTAATATTTTTATCAAAATGGATGTGTATGTTCTCGCTGCTGCAATAGCTATTCTTTTAATTGCTATTGTTTTATTCTTAAAAAAGCCCAAAGCCAACGGTATTTCTGCCGATGATATAACCCGTTTAACAAACGAAAATAACCTGCTGAACATCGAATTAGCAAAAGCACAGCAATATGCGCTGGGTATTATCACCGAAAAAGAAAGCATCACCAATTTATTAAAAGAAGAAAAGGGCCGGCTGCAGGATGAGCTGCTTTACGAACGCACCCAACTAGCCGCAGCCAATCAATCATTAGAAAGTGCGCGGTCATACTACAAATCGCAGCAGGAAAAAATTCAGGAGCAAAAGATAGAGGTGGAGCAAATCCGCGACAATTTTCAGCGCGAGTTTCAAAATATCGCCAATAAACTGCTGGACGAAAAATCAAAAAACTTTATTGAGACCAACCGCACTAATCTGGATATTTTGCTTAATCCGCTAAAGGAAAACATCAAAGCTTTTGAAGAAAAGGTTGATAAGGTCTACAAAGCAGAGTCGGACGAAAGAAATGTTTTACGCGGAGAAATAACCCTGCTGATGGCGCTGAACAAACAGATCAGCGATGAAGCGCAAAACCTTACCAAAGCCCTAAAAGGCGATAACAAAAAACAAGGCAATTGGGGCGAGGTAATATTAGAGAAAGTTTTGGAACGATCGGGCCTGGTGAAAGACCGGGAGTACCGTTTACAGGCTAGCCTGGGTGCACTGGATGGCAGCCGCTTACAACCCGATGCGATAATTGATCTGCCCGATGACAAGCATTTGATCATCGACTCGAAAGTATCATTAATTGCTTATGAGCGTCTGGTAAATGCCGAGACCGAAGAAGATCGTAAATTATATTCAAAAGCACATGTCGAATCAATCCGCGCACACGTGCTCAATCTGTCGTCCAAAAACTATCATGACCTGTATCAGATCAACTCGCCCGATTTTGTATTGCTTTTTGTGCCGATAGAATCCTCATTCAGCTTTGCAGTTCAAATTGATGCCGAGCTGTTCAGCGATGCCTGGGATAAGCGGGTGGTAATTGTAAGTCCATCGACCTTGCTGGCCACGCTGCGTACCATAGCCAGTATCTGGAAACAGGAGCGCCAAAACCGCAACGTGTTGGAAATTGCCCGGCTAAGCGGCAACATGTACGATAAATTTGTCGGTTTTGTGGGCGATATGGAAAGCATCGGCAAAAACATTAAACTGAGCCAAAATGCTTACGACAGCGCCATCAATAAACTGGTTGATGGCAGCGGCAACCTCACCAAAACGGCCGAAAAAATAAAAAGCCTCGGGGCAAAGGCTAACAAGCAAATAGATCAGAAATACATTGGCGACGAGTAGGCTCAATCTGCAGTCAAATCATCATATAACTCTTCCCATTGCGGATTAAGGGCGTTGATGATTTGTATTTTATGTTCCCTGTCACCGCCTTTTATAACTTTTTCGGCAGCTATCGCCTCTTCAATAGAGGGGTAAAATGCATAATATACCAGTTTGGCACAATCATATTTTGCGGTAAAACTATTGGGATACGTTTTGCTTTTGTGGTAAAAAACCCTTCTTACAATATCAGAAGTAACCCCTGTGTATAAAACACTATGCGATACATTGGTAGTGATATAAACGCAGCAGCCTTTTTTAGAATCCATATTGCAAAATAATAAAAAAATTTTAATTGAATTAACATTGTGCAAGTTGGGGCTATGTACAAACACTCAAACGTCATTGCGAGGTACGAAGCAATCTCTAAACTATGAAGATCAATGGAGAAAAAGTTTTGTTAAAAGACGTGATTTCGTACTGCTGATTATCCTTTGTAGAGGTTGCTTCCCCGAAAAAAGTTCGGGGCAGGCTGTACCTCGCAATGACGCGCGGATAGAGGCATGGGGTAAACTCGGACGCACACTCGTTTCTAGCTAACACTGTTTACAAATAAAAGCGATGCAACGCCGATGTTATCTATCCCCTATTTAACCAAAACCACCGCAGCACTTCCCGCCGGAACATTTACTACAAACGATTTACTGTTGATTGTTTTTTGCTCGGATGATGCGGGGTTAAAACTACCATCGGCATTTACGGTGCTACCGGCAAAGGAAGTCCCTGTGATTGAGGTAATGTCAGGCGCCAGGAGACGGTAAACCAATATGTTGTTAGCTGTTTTATCTAATTGTACAGTGAAAGCAAAACTTTCGGTGTCTTTATTGATAAGCGTTACGGCATAACTGCCATCGGGATAAATGCAGGCATGGGTGGTGCAATTATTAAAATCGCGCGGATTAAATATCGTTGCCGGGATAACCTTACCGCCAACAGCGCCATACTTAAAAGCCAGCATAGCATAATACTCGGGCCGGGCGGTAATCTGGCCATTATCCATGGTAATGGGCGTATAAGCAAATCGAGCCGGACCGCCATGAAAGTTTACCCCCTGACCATTGTTTTCGGCCACCGTCCACATAAAGTCAAGCGCCCATAAAGCCGAAGCAAAAGTGTCGCTTACACCCGGCTTACCACCACCAAACACACTGTTACACTCGGATATGCGGTACGGAATGCGATATTTTGCTGAAATATTGGAAAGCTGTACCAGATAACTGTCTAATCTTGGGTCGGCCGTTAAAATATTATTATAGTTAATAGATGCGTTTGAGGCGGGCCCTGTTGCGTAATAATGGCTATCAATTAAATGGATATTACCATGTTCGCTGCCGGCAAATGAGCTTACCCAACCCGGATTAAATGGGGTAACATCGGGCCCGGCAAAATGTACGTTGCTGGTAGCTTTTTTAACCGATGAAAAATAGTGGTTCCATTCTGTCTGGTATTTAGCAAAATTGTAATCGGGATCACGAAGCTTCAGCTTAAAAACATCGGGTTCATTGCCCGATTGTAAAACATATAAATTGCTTTTAAGTGTTTTATCAATATAAACTGCTTCTTTGGCTGCGGTGTCGGCATCAAACTTACCCAGGTTAAGGCCAAAAATAACAGGCCAGCCAATAGCTTTAGAGAAAGCGGCTAAGTGATCAATATCGGTGGTGGTAAGTGAGTTTGCCGGGGTTGACGAATTGCGTTTATTGCCGGTCCAGGTGGTTTCATCGCTGCTGTCGCCGCCGATTCTTAAAACGCCGGTACCCAGGTTTTTTATCAACTGGATGAATACCGTATTGTTTTCGTTTAAAAAGTCTGGGTTTTCATCAAAGATGCCGGTTTCGTAGCTCAGGCCCTCAAAAGCGGGAGAAACAGAATGCCCCGGTGTGCTGCCATTTACGTTTACGGTAATAGCAACAGCTTGCCCCGGTGGGGGTTTTATTTCTAAATCGCCTTTATTGCAACCGGTTAGGCTGATAGCCAACACTATGGCTAACCATTTTCTGTTCATTGTTCGGGCCGATAACTATGGCTGGCCATAGTTTGCTAACTATCAATAATTTAACTGAGGTGCAAAGTTGCAAAAAAATTAAATCATATTATATTAGCAAATTGTTAAGTTGTGTTTTATTAAAGCTGAAAATGAGTTTAGAAGATCATCAACTTTAAGTGGTAGCACAACGGCAAGACCCGGTTTTAGCTTGCCAGACTAAGTTCCTGGCTAGTCAATTTATTTACCATATCTTTTAGCAGCGTACGTGCACGGTGCAGTGTAGTGCGCGATAATAATTCTGTCATACCCAGTCTGCTGCCAATTTCCTGATGCGAATAGCCCTCAATGGCATACAAATTAAATACAGAACGATAAGTTTGCGGCAGTTTCTGAATCATCTTTAACAGATCCTTTACCTCCAAACCATGGGCATTGTATCCGTTGCTGAAAGCGCTGCTGCTTTCGGGAAATTCATCAACCAAAATCATTGGCTTTTGTTTACGGTAGCGGGATATGGCACAGTGAACCATAATGCGGCGAATCCAGCCCTCTAAATTTCCCTCGCCACGGTATTTGTGTACGTTGTTAAACATTTTTATAAAACCCTCCTGTAAAATATCCTGGGCTTCGTCTCTATCATGGGCATAGCGCATGCAAACAGCCAGCATCCTTGGCGCTAAGGTTTTGTATAAAAGCTCCTGTTGTTTCCGATCGTTTTTCAGGCAGCCTTCCCACATTTCGGCTAAACGGGTGTCGTTGGTAATCATGTTGTTGTGTTTTGTATCCCTATGCCAATATTGATACCCATATTTCAAATGGTTGATTTCCAGTGTAATAAATTTTTAAGCATCTACGAAACTGTTCGTTTCCGAACGGTTGGTGATACAAAGGCGAACGGTTTTAGGGGAGAATATTTTATAAACAACGTCATTGCAATGACGCGAGGAGATAGTATTTTCTTAATACACCCATAAAAGTTTCCTAACTTTGCCCTATCCGGGATAAAAACCCGGCAAGCGTATGATTAAAGAAATTGAAATAGTTTGTCCGCCCGGACAACAGGATGATGAAGCTGTTTTAAAAAAGATAGCGGCAGCATCATTAAATATCTCGCCGCAGAAAATATCAGCCATAAAAATTCTGAAACGCTCTATCGATGCCCGTGGCCGGAAGGTGGTTTTCCGTATGCTGGTACAGGCGTTTGTTGATGAAGTTTATGTGCCCGAAACCTTTACCATTAACTACCCCGATGTAAAAATGGCCAAGCCCGTAATTATAGTTGGCGCCGGTCCGGCAGGTTTGTTTGCGGCTTTGCGGTGTGTGGAGTTAGGCTTAAAGCCCGTTATTGTGGAGCGTGGTAAAGATGTTAAACAACGTCGGCGTGATTTGGCCAATATCAACAAGCAGGGGCTGGTAAACCCCGAATCAAACTATTGCTTTGGCGAAGGCGGTGCCGGGACTTATTCGGACGGTAAGTTGTACACCCGCTCAACTAAACGAGGCGATGTAAATGCGGTATTGAAAACATTTGTGACCCACGGCGCTACAGAAGATATTTTGGTTGATGCGCGACCGCATATTGGCACCAATAAATTGCCGCAAATTATCACCTCTATAAAAGAAAGTATCTTAAACGCCGGCGGTGAAGTGCTTTTTGATGCCAAAGTAGTTAAGCTATTGGTTGAATTTGGAAAAGTAAAAGGTGTTGAGTTGACAGGTGGCGAAAAGATAATGGCCGATGCTGTTATACTGGCAACGGGCCACTCGGCGAGGGATATTTTTGAAATGCTTTATCATCAAAATATATTGATTGAGGCCAAGCCCTTTGCTTTGGGTGTGCGCATTGAGCACCCGCAGGAAATAATAGACCAGGCGCAATATCACTGCGAGCTTCGCGGACCTGATTTGCCTCCATCCTATTATAACCTGGTAGAGCAGGTTGATAACCGGGGCGTGTTTTCGTTTTGTATGTGCCCTGGTGGAATTATAGCGCCATGCGCAACAGAGGCTGATGAAATTGTTGTAAACGGCTGGAGTCCATCGAAAAGAAATAATCCTTTTGCCAATTCGGGCACAGTGGTGCAGATTAATATGGAAGATGTGGCGGGTGATGATAATGATCCCATGAAAATGCTGCGCTTTCAGCAGCAGATAGAAAAGCTGGCCTTTACCGCCGGTGGCGGCAGCCTGGTAGCGCCGGGACAAAGGATGGTTGACTTTGTGGAGAACCGTATTTCGGCCGATCTGCCCGCAAACTCCTATTTGCCTGGCACAAAAAGCATCGCCCTAAAAGAAATTTTACCCGGCTGGATCAATGGGCGATTACGAAAAGCATTACCGGTATTTGGCCGTAAAATGAAAGGTTATTATACCAACGAAGCTATATTGGTTGGCGTGGAATCGAGAACGTCATCGCCAGTTAAAGTGCCGCGTGATAAAGAAACATTGCAGCATCCGCAGGTTTCGGGTTTATTTCCTTGCGGCGAGGGTGCGGGCTATGCAGGTGGCATCATTTCTGCTGCAATTGATGGGATAAATTGTGCATCGGCAGCATCAAAAATAATATAACATCATTATGACGACATCAGAACAACTGGCGCAGGAATTAGAAAAAATATTATTTGGCGATCCCTGGTATGGTACGCCGGTTTATACCCTGTTGGATGGGGTAAGTTTTGAAGCAGCTTTTGAAAAGCCAGCCGGATCGGCACACAACATTGCCGGAATTGTGCTGCACATGCTGGCCTGGACCGAAGAAGTGCTTGACCGTATGAACGGACTAACCGCACAGGCACCATCAAGTGGCGACTGGCCCGATCCCGGAGAACCTACGGAGCAAAAATGGCAGAATTATGTTAATGATCTGAAACTGCTTAACGTAAATTTGTTGGGTGCTATCCGAAATTTCCCGGAGGAAGAATGGGATCAACCTATAAAAGATGAACGCAACACCGAGCCGGGTACCGGCGTAAGTTTTAAAACAACTGTGGAGGGATTGATACAGCACGATATTTACCACGCTGCGCAAGTGGCACTGTTAAACAAAATTATAAATGGCTGATAAAAAAACATTGGTATTAGGTGCAACCACCAGCGAGGGTCGGTATGCTAACCTGGCGTCAAACAGGCTGGTAAGCAAAGGGTATTCCATTGTGAACGTTGGCCTTAGGGATGGCGAAGTGGCGGGTGTGCCAATAGAAAAGCCAGAAGTAATACACACAGATATTGATACCATAACCCTGTATGTTGGTCCGCAGCACCAGGAAGAACTGTACGATTACATTTTAAAAACCAAACCCAAACGCATCATATTTAATCCAGGTACCGAAAACTCAAAACTGCGCCGCATGGCCAATGAACAGGGTATTAAAACAGAGTATGCTTGCACGCTGGTATTGTTGTCGGTAGGGGAGTATTAAATTTTCCTGCGCTCGTCTGTGACGAGCGCTTAAAATGGTTTTACGTTTGTAACGTAAAACAACGAATAATGGGCGATTTAATCGCCCGACCATGTTAAAGCCCTCGTTTTAAACGAGCGCAAGAAAAGTATTGAGGCGGTTAGCGTTTCAATTCTTCGCAGATCTCTTTTATAGAAGCACTTACCGGTTTAAACTCAATGCCGATAGCTTTCTTAATCTTGCTGTTGTCGTAATTGCGGGTCATACAGGCTGATTGTGCCGCTATCTTATCCAAAAAAGGATCTTTACGGGCAATAGCGGCAATAAATGCTGCACTTCGCCAGGCAAGTCCCATCACCCATGGTTTGGCGTAAATAGCGGGCGGTTTTATACCGAAGCCGGTTGCAATTTCGGCGGTTATTTGCTGATATCCCCGGTTTTCGGCACTTATCACGTAGCGTTCGCCGGTAATATCCGAATTCATCAGGTCAATCATACATTTGGCTACGTCGGCAACATCAACAAAGCCCGAGCTGCCTGCAGTATAAAATTTAAGTCCTTTACGAACGGTTTCAAACAATTGCCCGCTGCCGTTAGTCCCCGCACTGGCGCCGATAATGAGCGACGGATTAACAATTACCGCGTTCAAGCCTTCGGCAATACCGCGCCATACTTCCATTTCGCTTTCCAGTTTTGAAATGGCGTAACCATCTGTTTCTGTAGCTTGGTCAAGGTGATGGTTTTCGGTAATGAGGTCGCCGGCTTTGGCCAGTCCTATTGCGGCAATGGAACTTACATGCACCAACCTGATATTATTTTGCATACACAGGTTTACCAGGTTGGCGGTGCCGGTAACATTAACGTTAATCATGGGTATTTTATCGGCCTGTTTTAACGATACCCATGCCGCACAATGATAAGCTTGTGTAACGCCATCAAGCGCATCTTCCAGCGAAAAAAGATCCATTATATCGGCATCAACCCACTCAATTTGCTTGCTGAAAGAGGATAAAACCGCAGGAATTACAGACGTGCTCCGTTTGGTGCATCGTATTTGTTTGCCTTGTTTTGCCAACTGTAAAGCCAGCTCCGACCCTAAAAAACCTGTTGCCCCGGTAATTAATATCATGTTTTCGATGAATAGACGCAAATGTGCAGAATTTTTAGCTGAACTTGAAAGGTTGATATACAGATGCCCACTATTGTGAAGAATACGATATCTCCAACTAAAACAAAAAATCTGCACATTTGCAAAGCTGCTTATTGGCGCATTTAAAGTACTATGTCGTTATCTGATTTTTTTTCCCCTATTGACCAGAAGAAGATAATACCTAAAAGTGGGTATTACACCAGTCATTTGGGCAGTAAAATTGAATATTTTGCAGATAATTTTCCCGATCTGGATCAAAAAGTAGATATCGCCATTATTGGAGTGCAGGAAGATAGGAATGCGGTTAATAACTCTGGCTGTGCACTTGGTCCCGATTATGTGCGCGAAAAGCTGTATCAATTAAACGAAGGCAGTTACAAAACAAAAATTGTTGACCTGGGCAATATCCGGCAGGGAGCCACGGTTACCGATACCTACATCGCTTTGAAAACGGTGGTTAGTGAGCTCATAAAAAAAGATATTATCCCTGTTATTATTGGCGGCGGACAGGATTTAACTTATGCCCAGTACATGGCTTATGAGCATCTGGAGCAAAAGGTTGACCTGGTAATTGTGGATGCCAATTTTGATTTGAATGATGATACTACAACAGATAGTATTGAAACAACATCAACATCGTATTTAAATAAAATATTTCTGCATAGCCCCAACTACTTGTTTAACTATAGCAACCTGGGTTATCAAACCTATTTTGCCAGTCAGGACAGCTTGCGGTTGATGGAAAAACTTTATTTTGATGTGCATCGCCTGGGTGAGATTACTGGGAACATATCAGTTGCGGAACCTATTATCCGCAATGCCAGCATGATGAGCTTTGATGTTGGTGCCATCAGATCTTCGGATGCAAGGGGCAACGCCAATGCCAGCCCCAATGGTTTTTACGGCGAAGAAGGATGTCAGATAGCAAGGTATGCGGGCTTCAACGATAAATTGACCTCTATCGGCTTTTACGAATTTAACCCGGCTTATGACAGCAACGGGCAAACTGCGATGCTGCTGGCGCAAATGATATGGTATTTTATTGATGGTGTTTATAACCGCAAAAAAGATTTCCCGCTTAGTCCGAAATCACAATACCTTATTTATAAAACCAGCTTAAAACATAAGGATCATGAGCTGGTTTTTGTTAAAAGCAAAAAATCTGATCGCTGGTGGATGCAGGTTCCTTACCCGACAGGCGGCTCAAAAAATGAACGCTTTCACCTGGTTCCTTGCCTGTATGCCGATTATAAAACGGCAGTTTCGGGCGAAATGCCCGATCTTTGGTGGCGCACCTATCAAAAATTAAATTAAAAACATAATTCATTCATTATTTAAACGTTATCACACCTTATAATCCGCGAGGAAAGAAAAGAAGATGAAGAAAATATTTTTATGTATTGCTGCCCTGTTGCCGCTCATGGCTATGGCACAGCAACCGGAACCATTTGAAATTAAAAGCACTGTAGGCCATTTAACTACTCCGGCCAAGGCTTACCTGATATACCAGCTAGGGGCAAACCGGGTGATCGACTCGGCAGAAATTACCGCCGGTAGTTTTGATTTTAAAGGGAACATACTTAACCCAACCCCGGCCTTAATTGTTATTGATCCGTTTGGGAAAGGTTTGGATAAGCTGGATACCTCTGCCGATAATTTGAATTTTTATATTGATAAGGGCCAGTTTGCCATTAATGGCAAAGATTCAATAGCTAAGGCACTGGTTACGGGATCAAAAATAAACGACGAAAACAAAGCCTTAATGACGCAGCTGCAGCCAATAATTGTAAAGGCCCATGAATTGAGCGCCGAAAAAAATGCAGCAACCCCCGCCCAATTAAACTCGGCCGATTTTCAAAATGCAATGAATGCCAAACAACAGGAGTTGCAGGTAGAACAAAAAGCAACCCTTAAGATATTTATATCCACCAATCCGGATAGCTATTTGAGCTTGCTTGCTTTATATTCAGTTGGTGGCCCATCGCCTGATCCTTCTGAAATAGATCCGCTGTACAATTCCCTGTCCGACAGGATAAAGGGTATGGAAGCTGCAAAGCGTCTGAAAAATTCGCTGGATGCGTTGAGGGCAACGGCTATAGGCACCCTTGCGCCCGATTTTACGCAAACAGATGTAAATGGCGTTCCGGTAAAGCTGTCGTCATTTAGAGGTAAATATGTTTTGGTTGATTTTTGGGCATCATGGTGTGGTCCGTGCCGCCAGGAAAACCCTAACGTAGTTAAAGCATATGCCAAGTTTAAAGACAAAAACTTTACTATAATTGGTGTTTCATTGGATAAACCCGAAGGAAAAAACGCCTGGCTGGCCGCTATTCAAAATGATAATTTAAGCTGGACAGAAGTATCGGACCTTAAATTTTGGAACAATGAAGTTGCCGGATTATATCATGTTACCTCTATACCAACCAACTTTCTTATCGATCCAAACGGAAAAATTATCGCCAGAAACTTAAGAGGCTATGATCTTGAAAAAGAACTTCAGGCGGTTTTAGGAAACTAATTACTGGCTGTTACTCAATACAGTTAACTATTGCCGGCAACGCTTTTTTAATTGCCGATAATAGTTTATTTTGCGTTAAAAATCAACTTATGAAAAAACTATTATTAATTATAGCGGCAAGTGTGCCAGCCATTGTATTTGCCCAGGACGGGAAATACGTAGTGACCGGCTCATTAAATGCTTCATATAATGCCCCGGGCAAGGTGTACCTGGAGCATAATGTAAAAGGGAAAAGGGTAACAGATTCGGTAGTGATTACCGGCGGCCACTTTCAATTCGAAGGCACTATTGGCGCATCGCCTCAAATTGCTGCTTTGGTTTTTAATAGCAAAGGCACCGGGGCCAGCACCCACGATTATAAAGAAATTTACCTGGAACAAGGTACAATTACTGTTACAAGTGCCGATTCCATGTTGAGCGCCAAAGCAACAGGCACCAAAACCAATGAGGAGAATGAGCGCTATAATGCCGCCATGAAACCAATAAATGATGACTATGATTTGTTAGAAGCTAAACAAAGCGCAGCATCAAAAGCCGACAAAGAATCGGAAGTTTACGAGAAAGAGTATAACAAGGCAGAAAAAGCCATTGAAGCGCGTGAAAATGCCATCAACAAAAAGTTTATACAGGATAATCCTAACTCCTATATCAGTTTAACTGTTTTACAAAGTTTCGCCTATGGCTCCGATTATGCCGAAATAGCGCCATTATACGATGGTTTGTCGCCAGCAGTAATGGAGACCGATGCCGGAAAGAAATTTGCAGCATTATTACCACGTATAAAAGCAGTAGCATTGGGCGCTACCGCCCCAGAGTTTGCCGAAGCCGATACTAGCGGAAATATGGTTAGCCTGTCGTCATTCAGAGGTAAATATGTGCTGATTGATTTTTGGGCGTCGTGGTGCGGCCCATGCCGTCATGAAAACCCCAATGTGGTAAAAGCCTTTAATCGTTTTAAAGGACAAAACTTTACCATTGTTGGTGTTTCGTTAGACAGGGCGAATGCAAAAGACAAATGGCTGAAAGCTATTCATAAAGATGGATTAACCTGGACACAAGTATCGGACCTTAAGTTTTGGAACAGCGAGGCGGCGCAATTATATGCCGTACAAGGTATCCCCCAAAACTTTTTGCTTGATCCGAATGGAAAAATCATCGCCAAAAACCTGAGAGGCGATGACCTTGAAGAAAAACTGGAAGAGCTTTTCGGAAAAATCTAACTAGTCATTGGTCATTAAGTAGGTCATTGAGTCATTAGGTCACCGAGTCATTAACTAAAAAAGGCGTAAGAGGGGAAACCTCTTACGCCTTTTAAATTTACAGATTTGATAGGCCTATACCCATACTTCTACGCCACACCAATGACCTAATGACTAAATGACCAATGACCCTTTTCTAAAGAAGATCGAAACCAATATCTTTTCTAAAATACATAGCATCGTAATAAATACGACTGGCATCGGCCGTTGCCTGCTGCAGGGCGGTAAACATGTCATCCTGTAAAGAAGTAACAGCTAATACCCGGCCACCTGATGTTTTAATATCTTCGCCGTCGAGATAGGTTCCGGCATGAAAAACCTGCGATTCGTGAACATTTTCAATACCGGTGATAACCTTATCTTTTAAATATTCACCCGGATAACCGCCGGCAACCATAACTACGGTAGCGGCTGTTTTAGGAGAAATAATTAATTCCTTTTCGTTCAGATTGCCCTCGGCTACGCCCGATAAAAGATCAACAAAGTCTGATTCTATGCGCAGCATTACACTTTCTGTTTCCGGGTCGCCCATACGGCAGTTGTATTCAATTACCCAGGGCTCGCCATTGCAGTTCATCAGGCCAATAAAAATAAACCCTTTATAAGGAATGTTTTCTTTCTTCAATCCTTCAACCGTTGGGATAATAACCCTTTCTTCTACCTTTTTCATAAAAGCGGCATCAGCAAACGGAACAGGCGAAACAGAGCCCATGCCACCGGTATTTAAACCGGTATCGCCCTCGCCAATACGTTTATAATCTTTGGCTTCGGGCAAAATTTTATAATGACTGCCATCGCTCATTACAAAAACCGAAAGCTCAATACCCTGCAAAAACTGTTCAACAACAACCCTTGAGCTGGCATCGCCAAATTTGGCTTCGGTCAGCATTTCTTTTAGTTCCTGTTGTGCTTCTTCCACACTCATACAAATCAGTACGCCCTTACCGGCTGCCAGGCCATCGGCTTTTAATACAATAGGCAGGCCGATAGTAGTAAGATATTCGGAACCTTCCTTCAAAGTATCTTTTGTAAAAGTTTTGGATGCCGCCGCCGGGATATGATGCCGAACCATAAATTGCTTGGAAAAATCCTTGCTGCCTTCCAGCTGTGCACCCTCGCTTTGCGGCCCAATAACGGGGATGTGTTTTAATTGCTCATCGGCCAGAAAAAAATCATGAATACCTTTAACCAACGGCTCCTCGGGCCCAACCAGTACCAGGTTGATTTGCTTGCTTAAAACCAGTTGTTTAATGCCTTCAAAGTCGGTTACTTTTACATTGCAGTTGGTGCCGTACTTATCGGTACCGGCATTGCCGGGTGCTATGAAAAGGTTTTCACATTTCTTACTTTGAGCTATTTTCCAGGCAAAGGCGCTTTCCCTTCCACCCGAACCAAGGAGCAGGATATTCATGGGTCAAAGATAGATTTTTAGTCCGAAAGTAAGGAAAGTCCAAAAGCCGGAAGATAGATTTGTTATTTGATCAATTTATTGAAAGCGTATGAGTTTTCGCTATATTTTACGGGCATGGCTGAATTGTTTCAATGCCGAAATAACCTTATCTTCACAATAAAACTAATACCCCAATGTCGCGCCGATCAGATAAGTACGAAAAATTGCCGGTGTATCAAAAAGCACAGGAGTTATTTGACCTTGTTGAGGTAATTGCCGAAGCATTGAAGGAGGATGAGATGAAAGAGCACCTGGCAGCCCAAATGTTTAGCAATGCCTCTCTTATACAGGCTAAAATTGCCGGTGCCGAAGGCGGAGGGTTATATACGCTGCGCATGCAGAATGCCGTTTTAATAAAGTTGGCCTGCCAGGATATGTTTAACGCCATATCCTTTGCCTCAATGGTAAAAATAAACGAGGAAGATTATGTTGACCTGATGCGTGAAAAGGTGAACGAATTCAGGTTGGTTTTTGTGGATTGGATACGCGGCTTTGATAAAACTTATGACGTTCCGGACAATTGGGCCATTCGCTTTGATGCCAGTACGCCCGAACAGGAAAAGCTGGAAGAACTGATGTTTGATGAGGACCGCTTCTTTAGTGATTTTGAAGATGAAGACGGTGAAGATGACATTAATCCGGATGAAGATGCCTGAGATTTTGAGATAATTACCAAAATTACCAATCATAATCAGGGGCGCATTGTCAAAAAAATAAAACCTGTAACCTTATAGCCATATTCTTCGTATAGCAAGATTTAGCCGATAATTAATTTTAAACTACGATTTAAACCTTTAAAGCAACCCTGATTTATATGCTTACTGAGCAATTGCAGACCCCGGCCAAACACCGGGAGATTACCAATGTCGACAGGCGTACCAATTTATCGCACGAAGAGTTTATAAATGAATATGTAAAAAAGGAGCTTCCGGTGGTGTTAACAGATGCCGCAAAAAACTGGAAGGCAATGAAGGATTTTACACCAGCATATTTCAAAAAACATTACGCTCATGTTACCAAAAACATACACGGCATCAGCTACAGCATGGCCGATTTTGTTGACAAGATGCTAACCTCAACCGAAGAAGACCCTGCACCCTACCCTTTCAATTTTGATGTGAAAAAGGTATTCCCTGAACTGATGGAATACTTTTTACCCGAAATTATTTATGGCAAAATGGATCGCATTAACCATAAACTAATGCCCAAACAACTATTGCAAGGAACAACCGTTTATGAAATATTTTTGGGCGGCAAAGGCTCAAGCTTTCCATACCTGCATTTTGATGCTTTGTTTATGCATACGCAAATAACACAGATATATGGGTCGAAAGATTTTATTATGTACCCGCCTGAGTTAACGCCAAACATGTATCCGTTTGAAGATAACCCGAAGTTTTCGCAGGTTAATTTTCTAGACCCGGATCACGAAAGGTTCCCATTGTTTAAAGAGGCAAAGCCTATTGAGTTTACGCTTAATCAGGGCGAAACGCTGCTTTTCCCATCAGGCTGGTGGCATACAACCAAAATTACCGAACCTTGCATCTCCTTAGGTCGGGCCCAGCTGAATGGCCATAACTGGGACGATTTTATTAATGACCGTTATATTAGCTGGAAGAAAAAAATATCATTTGCCGCTGCCCCGGTGCTAGCCTATGGAAAAATTGTAGGTGGAATAATGAACGCCCAGGAAGGATAGATTTATTTTGTGATTTCACTGATATTGGTTGATTTCACCGATTTTTTAGCGGTATTAAACTTAGAAGTTTTCAAAACTTCGTAAGTTTTTTCGGCGTCATGTCATTTTACCTTCAGAATCCCGCTGGATTTTGCAATTCAGGATGACACCCCCTTTGTCATCCTAATTGCAGATTTTATTTTTGATCTCTTCCAAAAATCAGCGAAATCAGCAAAAACAAATCGGTGAAATCATCACGAAATCACTAACTTTGCCTGTCATAATGGCTCATTATTGCTGTGGCGCAATTGTTGAGTTTATTGCAACAGATAAAAATAACATGTTAAATTTTATAAGTAAGCTTTTCGGAAGCAAATCAGAACGGGATGTTAAAAGTTTATTGCCTTTGGTTGAAAAGGTTAAAGCTGAGTTTGCCAAAATAGGTGATATCAGTCACGACGAACTGCGGGCCAAAACTATTGGTTTTAAAGAAATCATTGCCGAGGGCCTTGCCGATATTGACAGCCAGATACAAGAAATTAAAGACAAAACCGAGAATAACCCGGATATAGACGTTAGCGAGAAGGTTGAGCTTTATACCCAATTGGATAAACTGGAAAAAGACCGCAACAAAGAACTTGAAGTTATTTTGATGCGGATTTTACCTGAGGCTTTTGCAGTGGTAAAAGAAAGCGCCAAACGTTTAAAAGAAAACGCAACCATTGAAGTTACCGCAACGCCGTTTGACCGTGATTTGGCTGCCCGTAAATCAAACGTATTGATTAAAGGCGACAAAGCCATCCACCATAATAAATGGATTGCTGCAGGCAACGAAGTAACCTGGGACATGGTACATTATGATGTACAGTTGCTTGGTGGTATTGTATTGCACCAGGGTAAAATTTCTGAAATGGCTACGGGTGAAGGTAAAACCTTGGTGGCTACCTTACCTGCCTACCTGAATGCATTGGCCGGACGAGGAGTACACATAGTAACGGTGAATGACTACCTGGCACGACGTGACTCTGAGTGGATGGGCCCGTTATATGAGTTCCACGGTTTATCGGTTGATTGTATTGACAAACATGAGCCAAATTCTGAAGAGCGCCGTAAAGCTTACATGAGCGATATTATTTTTGGAACCAACAATGAGTTTGGTTTCGATTACCTGCGTGACAACATGACACGCAGTCCTGAAGAATTGGTACAAGGCAAGTTGCATTTCGCCATGGTGGATGAGGTTGACTCCGTTTTAATTGATGATGCCCGTACACCTTTAATTATATCTGGCCCTATACCACGCGGAGACGAGCATGAGTTTTATGAATTGAAACCACGTATTGAGCGCTTGGTAAATGCCCAAAAAGCCTACGTTAACGGGGTGTTGAACGAAGCTAAAAAGTTGATTGCCGAAGGCAAAACAGGCCCTGAAGAAGGTGGCTTAGCTTTATTGCGCGCTTTCAGAGGCTTACCTAAGAGCAAAGCCCTAATAAAATATTTGAGCGAAGGAGGCAACAGGCAACTGTTGCTAAAATCAGAAAACTATTATATGCAGGACCAAAGCAAGGAAATGCATAAAGTAGATGCCGAACTGTTTTTTATAATTGACGAAAAAAACAACCAGGTTGAACTGGCTGAAAAAGGTATTGAGCTGATCACCACATCTGGTGAAGACCCTCATTTCTTTGTGATGCCTGACGTGGGTACCGAAATAGCCGAGATTGAAAAATCAGACTTGCCTGCCGAGCAGAAAATTGCTAATAAGGATGAGCTGATGCGCGATTTCTCAATAAAATCAGAGCGTATTCACTCGGTAAACCAATTGCTGAAAGCTTATACCCTATTTGAAAAAGATACCGAATACATTCTGGACGAAGGCAAGGTAAAAATCGTAGATGAGCAAACAGGCCGTGTATTGGATGGCCGCCGTTACTCTGATGGTTTGCACCAGGCAATTGAGGCAAAAGAAAATGTTAAGGTAGAAGATGCTACCCAAACCTTTGCTACTATTACGCTGCAAAACTATTTCCGTATGTACCACAAGCTTTGCGGTATGACGGGTACTGCTGTTACAGAAGCGGGCGAGTTTTGGGAAATATACAAACTGGATGTGGTTGAAATACCTACCAACACCGCAACCAGCCGCGCAGACAGGCAAGATTTGGTTTATCGTACCGTACGTGAAAAGTATAATGCCGTTGCCGAAGAAATTGTGGCTTTAACCCAGGCTGGTCGCCCGGTACTGGTGGGTACAACATCTGTTGAAATATCAGAATTGCTGAGCCGCATGCTGAAGTTGCGCGGTATTAAACATAACGTACTGAATGCTAAAATGCACCAGAAAGAAGCCGATATTGTGGCCGAAGCCGGTAAGTCAGGCACCGTGACTATTGCTACCAACATGGCTGGTCGTGGTACGGATATAAAATTAGGCCCGGGCGTTAAAGATGCCGGCGGTTTAGCCATTGTAGGCACCGAGCGCCACGAGTCGCGCCGTGTTGACCGCCAGTTGCGCGGTCGTGCCGGTCGTCAGGGTGACCCGGGTTCATCACAATTTTTTGTTTCGCTGGAAGACAACCTGATGCGTTTGTTCGGTTCTGAAAGAATATCGAACCTGATGGTACGTATGGGTATTGAAGAGGGCGAGGTGATACAACACTCCATGATCTCGAACTCCATAGAACGTGCGCAGAAAAAGGTGGAAGAAAACAACTTCGGTATCCGTAAACGTTTGCTGGAATATGACGATGTAATGAACTCGCAGCGTACGGTTATTTACGCTAAACGTAAAAATGCACTATTTGGTGATCGTTTAGAAGTAGATATCAATAACACCATTTTTGATGTTGTTGAAGATGTGGTAACCGAGTATAAAGAAGCAAACAATTTTGAAGGCTTTAACCTGGAAGTTATCCGCCTGTTTTCGGTTGATGTTGAATTAACACATGATGAGTTTGTAAATACTTCTATAAATAAACTGGTTGACAGGATTTTTGCAGAAGTAATGGAATTCTACAAACGTAAACACGACGCTATTGCACAACAGGCCTACCCGGTATTAAAAGATGTGTTTGATACCCGCGGCGAATATGTTGAAAACATAGTTGTTCCGTTTACCGATGGTGTGCATGGCATTCAGGTAGCTGTTCCGTTGAAAAAGGCCATAGCCAGTAATGGTCATGAAGTGTTTAAATCATTCGAGAAGAACGTTACCCTGTACCTGATTGATGATGCCTGGAAAGAGCACCTGCGCGAAATGGATGAGTTAAAGCAATCTGTACAAAACGCGGTTTACGAACAAAAAGATCCGTTATTGGTTTATAAGTTTGAGGCTTTTGAATTGTTCCGCCAGATGCTTGCTACCGTTAACAAAGAGCTGGTTAGCTTCCTGTTCAGAGGTGGCATACCGGTACAGCAGCAAGCTGATGATATCCGCGAAGCGAAACCACAGCCTAAGCTCGACCTTAAAAAAATGCGTACCTCAAAACCTGAGCTGGTAGGCGATGCCAACGGTGCAGCAATGCAGGACATGCGCGAACTGCAAAAAGCTACCCCGGTTAGAGTTGAGCAAAAAATAGGCAGAAATGATCCTTGTCCTTGCGGAAGTGGCAAAAAGTATAAAAACTGCCACGGCGTAGGGCAGAATTAGGCGGCCCCACCCAACCCTCCCCGGTAGGGAGGGCTTTAAGAAACTTAAAACTAAAAGACTCTCCTACCGGGAGAAATTTATAGACGGCTATGAAAAATGCAGCATCTTATTTAAAAACTAAAATTGGTTGGATAAGTGGCTGCATTTTTTTTGTACTGTTTATTTTACCAGCTTTATCACATGCTCAAACCCGCGGTAAAGTGGAAGTGGTAAAAGACCCATTGATAGATACATTGATTGCCCGCCGGGCATCTTTAGGTAAAAACGTTGCAATTAGTGATGATGCAGCTAATGGCTACCGGGTACAGATTTTTTTTGGCTCCAACCGGCAGGAGGCTTACAACGCGCAGGCCCGTTTCCTGGAAGAATATCCCGAAACCAGGACCTATATTTTATATACTGAACCAAATTTTAAAGTACAGGTTGGCGATTTCAGGACAAAACTGGAAGCGCAAAAGCTGCAAAACGATTTGAGAGATAAGTTTACCAGCCTGTTTATTATCCAGGGCAAAATTAATCCGCCTAAAACTGACTCCTCCAATGATTAAAGAGCAAATACAACAACTATCACAAGATATTTTTAACGATGTGGTGGCTACCCGTCGCCATCTGCATGCACACCCTGAGCTTTCTTTTCACGAAGTGGAAACCTCTGCTTTTGTCGCATCCCGTTTGGATGCTTTGGGTTTGAAATACGAAAGAATGGCAGATAACGGCTTGGTTGCGCTGATTAAAGGCGATAAGCCATCTGATAAAGTGGTGGCCCTGCGTGCCGATATGGATGCCTTGCCTATTTTGGAAGCCAATAATGTGCCTTACAAATCGCAAAATAGCGGCGTAATGCATGCTTGCGGGCACGATGCGCATACATCGTCACTGTTAGGCACAGCAAAAATATTAACCGATCTGAAAAGCCAGTTTGGTGGAACGGTTAAATTGATCTTTCAGCCCGCTGAAGAAAAACTACCTGGCGGCGCAAGCCTCATGATAAAAGAAGGCGTACTGGAAAATCCAAAACCACAAGCTGTTTTGGGGCAACACGTAATGCCGTTAATTGATGCCGGAAAAGTAGGTTTCCGTGCGGGCAAATACATGGCCTCAACTGATGAAATTTATGTAACCGTACATGGCAAAGGTGGCCATGGTGCGCAACCACAACAAAACATTGACCCGGTAATTATTACTGCACACATATTAACGGCATTGCAGCAAGTGGTTAGCCGCTTTGCTGATCCAAAAAGTCCGTCGGTACTTTCATTTGGAAAGGTGATTGCCAACGGAGCTACCAATGTTATTCCTAATGAGGTTTATCTGGAAGGTACCTTCCGTACTATGGATGAAAAGTGGCGCGGTGAGGCTCATATCAAAATGAAAAAAATGGCCGAAGGCATTGCCGAAAGCATGGGCGGCAGTTGCGATTTTAATATTATGAGGGGTTATCCGTTCCTGATTAACGAAGAAAAATTAACCCACGCTACTCGCGGCCACGCCGAAGATTATTTAGGTAAGGAAAATGTGCTCGACCTGGATATATGGATGGCCGCAGAAGACTTTGCCTATTACTCACAAGTAGCCGATTCCTGCTTTTACCGTTTAGGTACCCGTAATGAGAGTCGTGGTATAACCTCATCGGTACACACGCCAACCTTTGACGTGGAAGAAGATGCTTTTAAAATAAGCACCGGTTTAATGGCTTATCTGGCGGTTAAGCAACTGGGGAATTAATGTTTATTCAAAAAAAGCCTAATCAACGTTAAAGAATAGTCCGCCATCTAATAAGCAAACAGAATTTATGCAGAATGTAGTAATTGCAGGTGGAACTTCAGGAATGGGGTTTGCGACGGCAAAATTATTGGTAGCTAAAGGCTTTAACGTAATTATTTTAGGCAGGGATATGGAAAAACTTAACCAGGCTTTAAAGGAGCTTGGTCCCCATGCGACAGGTAAAAGTGTTGATGCCACCGATGGGGCACTCCTTGAACAAACCATCGCAGAGATTGGCCAAATTGACCATTTGGTTGTTGCTCTTAGTGGTGGAAAAGGCATAGGACGTTTTGCCGAATTGAACCTGAATGATTTGCGGCTGGGATTTGAAGGAAAGTTTTTCCCGCAATTGCAGATGGCACAGGCTGTATTGCCTTACATTACCACAAACGGAAGCATAACTTTTATTACATCCATCAGTTCACGATCAAAAGCAATTGGCACGGCAGGATTGGGTGCAATTAACGGGGCAATAGAAATTATGGTGCCAACCCTGGCTAAAGAATTAAAACCGTTAAGAATAAATGCTGTGGCACCTGGAGTTATTAATACTACCTGGTGGGATTTTTTACCACCCGAAAAAAAGCAGGAAACATTTAATCAGTATAACCAAACCATTCCACTAGGCAGGGTTGGTGAACCCAATGATGTGGCTGGCTTGATAGTAACGCTTATTGAAAACACTTATATTACCGGGCAAGTTATTGCAGTTGACGGCGGATTAAGTTTAATATAACAACCTAAGCAAAACAGAAATAAACCCATGAAAAAACTTCTCCTTGCTTTCTGCTTTCTGCTTTTGGCTTTCAGCTCATTCTCCCAGCAGATCAAACGCTTTAACCCGGATACTATCCGTACAATTGTGTTGGACTCGTCGGTAAATATTCATTCTCATCATTTAAATGCGCAGGATTTTATTGACGCTGTACTGGCTGATACCGGTTTTTATAAGGCTTTTCGCGATATGAAGAAATTCAGCTTTATTGCTGAGAACCGCATTTATACCTATAATAAAAACAATAAGGTTGATGGGAAGATCTATCGCAAAATAAAACATAGTGACGTTGGCGGCAAGCATACCACCCAATATCTGGCTAAAAAAGATAGCGGCAATGTGTATAAAAGCAATGGCAAATACCAGTTGTATACGGTAGAGATGTTCGACTATATTTTTGGCAATGCCTACAATTCTGATTTTGCTGATGGCCCGCCACATGATGGCAAAGGCGGTAAAAACGAAAGCTATAAAGACAAACTAAAAACTTTGATTTTTCGACCCGGACATAAAGTTACCGGAATTCCATTCATCAGCAGTAAATCTGAAATATTCTCGAAGGATATGCGCGATTATTATTTCTACCAGTTTGCACGCGGTAAATACCTGGATTCGATCCCGGTTTATCGCTTCAGGGTGGTTAGAAAGCCCAGCATAAGTGATAATGATGTGGTAATTAAAGAAATGAACACCATATTTGACGCCCGTACCTTTAAAATATTAGGCCGCTATGTGGATATGAAATACAGCAACTGGATCTTCAGCTTTGATGTACAGATGAATATTGAACTGGCTGAATTTGACGGCGAGCTGTTGCCAACCAAAATTACCTACCAGGGTAACTGGGACGTACCCCTGCACAAAACAGAACGCGCCAGCTTTTTAATTGTGCATAAGGATTATAAGAAAGAGTAACGGTAAAAAACATTAAGACGTACGAAGTTTTTAAAACTTCGTACGTCTGGGTATCGTTTTCCGCCACTTCCTTTATCACCTTATTCCTTTTCACCAATAAATTCATCATATACCACCCCAAAAACAAGCGATTTACAAATCGGCCTATTATCCCGAAAGGCGATGCGAAAATAAAAACATCCCGCATTACCGTTTGGTTGTTAATGGCCGTGAAAATATGCTCGTGCCTGAAACTTTTAAAGGCTCCGCTCACCATTTCGTCTGTAAATGAATAAGGATAATTAAACTCTGTTACTTTGGAAGTAAGCGTTTGCCATATGCCAAAATGTTTGGCCCGAAAGGTTACCGTTTCGCCCAGTTCAATTAAACCACTGGTGCGCCCGGCAATGGCCTGCTCGCCGGTTTGCTGGGTGGATATCAGGTGCAGATCAATACTCCGCGCCATATCAAAACACCGTTCTATTGGTGCATTGATATGGGTGGTGAGTTCTATTTGTGTCAATTTTTTTGGGGATTACACTGATTGCTATAAGTGATTACACTGATTTTTGGAAAAAGACTTACGAAGTTTTCAAAACTTCGTAAGTCTAAATATTATCGGTGTAATCATTATCCCCAAATCGGTGAAATCATAACAATTAAAACTCAGCGTTCTTAGGATACCTTGGGAAAGGAATTACATCGCGGATATTGCCCATGCCGGTAACAAACAGCACCAAACGTTCAAAACCTAAACCAAAACCGGCATGCGGACAAGCGCCGAAACGGCGGGTATCCAGGTACCACCAAAGCTCATCTTTAGGGATGCCCATTTCGTCCATGCGTTGTTCCAGTTTTTCCAAACGCTCTTCACGTTGTGAGCCACCCACAATTTCACCAATACCTGGAAACAATATATCCATAGCGCGAACGGTTTGGCCGTCATCATTCTGGCGCATGTAAAATGCTTTAATTTCTTTAGGATAATCAGTCAGGATAACCGGTTTCTTAAAGTGCTTTTCAACCAAATAGCGTTCATGCTCTGATTGCAGGTCGGTTCCCCAGCCTTCAACCGGATATTGGAATTTCTTTTTCTTATTCGGAGTCGATTCCTTTAAAATTTCAATGGCCTCGGTATAAGTCAGGCGCTCAAAATTGTTATCCAAACAGAACTGCAGTTTTTGCAGCAGACTCATTTCTGAGCGTTCCTGTTGTGGCTTTTGCTTTTCTTCTTCCAGCAGGCGTTGCGTTAAAAACTCAATGTCATCGGCATTTTTATCCAATGCGTATTTGATCACATATTTCAGCATGTCCTCGGCAAGATCCATGTTATCATCCAGATCATTAAAGGCTACTTCCGGCTCAATCATCCAAAACTCTGCCAGGTGACGGGTAGTATTGGAGTTTTCGGCACGGAATGTTGGTCCGAAAGTATAAATATCGCTTAAAGCCATCGCGCCCAGCTCCCCTTCCAGCTGACCGGAAACGGTTAGGTTGGTAGCTTTACCAAAAAAATCTTCTTTAAAATCAATCTCCCCGTTTTCTGTTTTTGGCGGATTAGCCAAATCAAAGTTGGTTACATGGAAGGTTTCGCCCGCACCTTCCGCATCTGATGCGGTGATGATGGGCGTATGCAAATAAACAAAACCGCGTTCCTGGAAAAACAAGTGCACGGCAAACGCCAGACTGTTACGCACACGGAATATCGCTCCGAAAGTGTTGGTACGGAAACGCAGGTGAGCCTTTTCCCTTAAAAATTCCAGGGTTTGTCTTTTAGGTTGTAAAGGAAATTCTTCCGGATCACAATCGCCCAGTATTTCAATTTCTTTTGCAATAACTTCAAACTTCTGCCCCTGCCCTAATGAAGGAATCAACTCTCCGGTAACACTAATTGCCGCGCCGAAAGTAATTCGTTTCAACAATGCAGGATCGGTATTTTCAAAATCAACAACAATTTGGATGTTATTATTAGTTGAGCCATCATTCAAAGCAATAAAACGATTTTGACGGAATGCCCGTACCCATCCTTTAACTGTAACATCAATACCTGTTTGTTCGCTTTCCAGTAGTGCTTTGATTTTTGTGCGCTGGCTCATATAAATTAAATTTTGAGGAGCAAAAATACGATTATTGAGTGATTGTCAGGATCAGAATTTACAGAATTTTATGATTTACAGAATGCTTGGCCTTTCAATTCTAATCTATTTCTTTTCGCCGTTATTCTGATAATTCTTTAATTCTGTAAATTCTGATCCTGATTTTATTAAGTTTGTTAAAATGAATCCCAAAGTAAGCCTTGCAGTAGGCATCCTGTGTATTTCCTTTTCGCCCATTTTTGTAAAGCTTGCCGGAGCACCTCCTATTACATCAGGTTTTTACCGCATTTTTATTGCCTGGCTTTGCCTGGCCCCTTATTGTATTGTAAAGGGAAATCTTAAAATTGGCCGTAAAGAACTCATTGTTGCTATTGCGGGCGGTGTGGTTTTTGGATTGGATATTGCTGTTTGGAATTTGTCGCTCATGAAGATTTCAGCGACGGTATCTACCCTGCTGGCTAACCTGGCCCCGGTTTGGGTAGGTTTAATCGGCTATTTTTTATTAAAAAAGCGTTCGGGTAAATTGTTTTGGATAGGCACATTTGTAGCCATTGGCGGAATGGTTGTATTGGTGGGCTATCAGGATATACTTGCCCTTAAATTTAACATCGGCATTTTGCTGGCCCTGCTGGCCAGTTTCTTTTACGCCATTTATATTTTAATTACAAAAGGCGTATTACAAAAAATAAGCACACTTACTTTTATGTTTTACAATATGCTGGCGGCCAGTATTTTCCTGCTGGCTATTTGCGGCATACAACAAAACAATGTAGTGAGCTTTCCGGTTACGGCATGGCTAAACTTTTTAGGAATGGGCATTATTTGTCAGTTGGTAGGTTGGATAACCATTAATCATTCCCTGCGCTTTTTAGAATCAACCAAAGTGTCTATTGCGCTCTTGGGCCAAACCGTAATTGCCGGCTTCTGGGCCGTTTTGTTTTTGAATGAACGATTGGCGCTCAAAGAGATCATCGGCAGTGTTATAGTTTTGGTTGGAATTGCTATTACGTTTTTAAAGGCTCGAAATCAACCAAATAAAATTGTAAATTAACCTTTCGGGAAAAGGCTTAACGGAATTGCCTTACATTTGCATTTTTATTACATGATTACCAAACCCACCATAGACCGTATAATGGAAGTCACCGACATAGTTGAGGTGATTGGTGAGTTTGTGCAATTAAAAAAACGGGGGGCTAACTATGTGGGGCTTTCGCCATTCGCAAATGAGCGTACGCCATCGTTCACGGTTTCGCCGGCTAAAGGGATCTTTAAAGATTTTTCGTCAGGCAAAGGTGGTTCGGCTGTTACTTTTTTAATGGAGCTGGAAAAGTTCACCTACCCGGAAGCGCTTAAATGGCTGGCAAAAAAATACGGTATTGAGGTTGAGGAAACGGTTGAAAACGTTGAGAACCGAGAAGAAGAAAATCGCCGCGAAAGCCTGATGATTGTGAGCGGCTATGCAGCCAAATTTTTTCACGAAAGTTTACTGGAAACCGAAGAAGGTAAAAATATCGGACTCAGCTATTTTAAAGAGCGCGGGTTCAGCAATGAAACCATCAAAAAATTTGAGCTGGGCTACTCGCCCGATCAATGGGAAGCGTTTACCGGGCAGGCATTAAAAGAAGGGTATCAGCAGCAGTTTTTAGAGGAAAGCGGGTTGTCTGTAAAACGGGATAATGGCTCGCTATATGATCGTTACCGGGGCAGGGTAATGTTTCCCATTCACAGCTTTACCGGCCGGGTAATTGCCTTTGGCGGCCGAACGTTAAAGAGTGACAAAAACGTACCCAAATATGTAAACTCGCCCGAGTCGGAGATCTACCATAAGTCCAATGTTCTTTACGGCCTGTACTTCGCAAAAAAAGCTATCCGCGAAGAAGATAATTGCTTCCTGGTAGAAGGTTATGCCGATGTGCTTTCGGTACACCAGGCTGGCATTGAAAATGTGGTAGCATCATCTGGCACATCGCTAACGGTTGAACAGATCAGGCTGATTAGCCGTTTCACCAAGAACATCACCATTTTATATGATGGAGATGCGGCCGGTATTAAGGCCTCCTTACGCGGATTGGACATGATTCTGGAAGAGGGACTGAATGTAAAAGTTGTATTGTTCCCCGATGGGCATGACCCGGATTCATACGTGCGGAATTTTGGCACCAGTGGCTTCAAAAAACATATTGAGGATAACAAGAAAGATTTTATCCTGTATAAAACAGATATCCTGCTTAAAGAGGCCGGAAACGACCCGATAAAAAAAGCAGAGGTAATAAGGGAGATTGTTGAAAGTGTTGCCAAAATTCCCGATTCTATCAAAGCATCGGTGTTTATCAAAGAGTGTAGCTATTTATTGCAGATAGATGAGCGCGCTTTGCTTTCGGAGCTGAACAAAATGCGGATGGCGAAAGCCAAAAAAGATTCGCAGCAGCAAATTTCAAGGCAGGTTGTTCCGGTTGATGAAACTTTGCTGGAAGAACCGCAGGAAATAAAAAGCAACAAAGACGACGGTAATCAGGAACGCGAGATCATCAGGTTGTTATTGCTTTACGGCAACCGGGTAATTGACTGGGACGGCATAGCCAATACCTACATTGGTCCTTTTATGATTGCTGAATTAAGTGATGTTGAATTTGAAAATGCCACCTGCAAACAGTTTGTTGAAATTTACCGCAGCGAAGTGGAGAATGGCGTTTTGCCCGATGAACAGTTTTTTATCCACTATCCAGAAAAGGATATTGTTGATTTAACCGTGAACCAGATAGCTACCAAATATACGCTGAGTGAAAACTGGTACGAAATGCATAAGATATTGGTATCAGATGAGCAGGCCAATATGAAAGCCACCGTTTTAGGCGCTATATTCCACTTAAAGAAGCAAAAGGTGGGGAAAATATTAGAAAACCTGCGAAAGGAACTCCAAACCACCACAGTAGAGGCCGACCAGGAAATACTGCTCAATCAGTACATGCAGATGAAAAAAGTGGAAAAAACCATTTCCGATTACCTGGGTTCAGTAATTATAAAATAATGGCCCGGCACCTTGATCTTGGCCGCAAAGGCGAATTATTAGCAAAAACACATCTGGAAGCTGCCGGTTATGAGATTTTGGATGAGAACTGGACACATGGCAAATTAGAGGTCGACCTGATTGCTTATAAGAACAAGGTAATTATATTTACAGAAGTAAAGACGCGCACAGGGAACGCATTTGGCGAACCGGAAGATTTTGTTGATAATCGTAAACAAAAATTATTGGCAGAAGCGGCAGATGAATATATTTACCTGATGAACCATCAGGGCGAAATACGCTTTGATATTATATCCATTTTGTTTGATCAAAAAGATAATTACATACTAAAACATATTGAGGACGCGTTTTGGCCTACAACCATGTAAAAAATCACATGAAATATAAATTCAGACTATTATTAGGCACAGCAACAATATTGATGTTTGGCTGCCAGCCTAAAACCCAAACCATAAGCATAAGCCCCGAAGCCGGCACTAATTACAAAGCCGGAGATATTGTTGCCGTAAAAGCCCATTATTCGGCTGATTTAAAACCCGACTCTGTAGTTTACCTGGTTGATTCGGCAAGGGTTGGCTCGGTTAAGGATTCATCGGCATTAAGCCTGAAAACCGATTCTATGCCACTTGGTCCCAGGATAATAACAGCAAGGATTTACAGCGGCGGAAAAAATCAGGAAGTATCAACAAACATTGTATTGCTTCCCTCAAAAGCACCGGTTGACTATACTTTTAAAACCATAAGGGTATTTCCGCATGATACCAGCTGCTACACTGAAGGACTCCTTTATCAGGACGGCTATTTATATGAAAGCGGCGGCGGTTACCTCGATCCGCCAAAGGATATGGTGAAAGATGGCCAATCGAGCTTAAGGAAAGTTGAATTAAATACCGGCAAGGTAGTGCAAAAAGCCTTGGTTGACCCGAAAGTTTTTGCCGAAGGGATCTCAATAGTGGGCGATAAAATTATACAGCTTACCTGGAAAGAAAAGATAGGATATGTTTATGATAAGGCCACGTTTAAGCTGCTCAACACGTTCCCTAACAACACAGGCGTTGAAGGCTGGGGTATGTGTTTTGACGGAAAAAAACTGTACATGGACGATAGCACCAACCGTATTTGGTTTTTAGATAAGGATACCTATCGCCAAACAGGGTTTATTGATGTTTATGATGATAAAGGAGCCGTAAGCAACATTAACGAACTGGAATATATTGATGGCAAGATTTACGCCAATATTTACGAAACCAACAACATTATTGTTATTGATCCAAAAACCGGCGCTGTATTAGAGCGAATAGATTTAACCGATCTGTATCCTCAAGCTAAAAGAAACCTGAATGCCGATGTATTGAACGGCATTGCTTATGATGCACAGGGAAAAAGAATATTTTTGACTGGAAAAAAATGGGATAAATTGTTCCAGGTGGAGTTTGTGAAGATGTAATTTATATTATTTTAGCACATATTAACCTTGTCCAATTTATCATGTTTAAAGACCCTTTTTCGTTTAATGGCCGTATCAGAAGAACTGAATTCGGCATTAGTTACATTATTTATTTTATTCTTTACGTTTTAATTCTACTCTTTACCAACCGGTTTAAGGAAAATCAGCTGCTTCTTGTTTTCGTGATACCGTTGCTCTGGTTCCTTTGGGCGCAAGGCACTAAACGTTGTCATGATCTTGGCAAAAGTGGCTGGTGGCAGCTTATTCCTTTTTACGTTTTTTGGCTGTTGTTTCAGGATGGTAACCCATTTGAAAATGAGTATGGCGAAAACCCTAAAGGCAATGTGAGTTATGATGTAGAAAGTTACCAGGACCCTATGGGTGTAGGAGCACCTGTTTACGGTGGCTTTGCCGCTAATGCTGTTGCCGAGGTAATAGACGATGCCGTGATGATGGACGTACTGGCCAACGAACAACAGGCAGCTGATGATTCAGCGTATATGAATGCCGATGACAACACCACTTCAGATTGGGATGATTCGTCTTCATCCGATGATTCAGGATCAAACGATTCTGATGATGGAATGGATACATTTTAGAAAATCCCTCCTTTATCCCCATGTCTTTTCGAACGAGGGTACCGAGGAGAAATCTTTTGCGCCAAGCATAATCTACTCTGCATAGTCCGAATAGCATATCGCAAAAGATTTCTCTCTATCGTTCGATGACATTAAGCAAAAATGCCCGAATACTATCCGGGCATTTTTGCTTTTAAAAACTCCCCCTTCAGGGGGGCGGGGGCTTACCTCCAAGCCTTATACTGGTTAATCAAACCATTGGTTGATGAATCATGTGAGATTATCTCATCATCGGTTCTTAGCTCGGGTAATATTTTGCCGGCCAGTTGTTTACCTAATTCAACACCCCATTGGTCAAAGCTGTAAATGTTCCAGATAATGCCTTGCACAAATATTTTATGCTCGTACATTGCTATCAGCGAACCTAAACTACGCGGCGTAATTTCTTTTAACAGGATAGAGTTAGTTGGGCGATTACCTTCAAACTCTTTAAACGGTGCAATTTTTTCGATCTCTGCATCAGTTTTACCAGCTTTTTTAAGCTCATCAACCACTACTTCGCGTGTTTTGCCATTCATCAAGGCTTCGGTTTGCGCAAAGAAGTTGGACAATAACATTTGATGGTGTTCGCCCAGCGGATTGTGTGAAATGGCCGGAGCTATAAAATCGCAAGGGATCAATTTGGTGCCCTGGTGAATTAATTGATAAAATGCATGTTGTCCGTTGGTTCCTGGTTCACCCCAGATGATCGGACCGGTTGAATAATCAACCGGTTTGCCATTGCGGTCGACGTGTTTGCCATTGCTTTCCATATCGCCCTGTTGAAAATAGGCGGCAAAGCGGTGCATGTATTGGTCGTACGGTAAAATAGCATTGGTTTCAGATTCGAAGAAATTATTATACCAGATGCCTACCAATGCTAACGCTACAGGTAGATTTTGTTCCAGCTCGGTTGATTTAAAGTGATTATCCATCGCATGGGCGCCTGCCAGCAGTTCGGTAAAGTTTTCGTATCCGATGCTTAAAACGATAGACAAACCTATAGCGCTCCACAAAGAATAGCGACCGCCTACCCAATCCCAAAACTCAAACATGTTTTTGGTATCGATACCAAATTTAGAAACACCTTCACTATTGGTTGATAAGGCAGCGAAATGCTTGGCCACATCGCTTTCCTTTGCACCGCTTGCCAAAAACCAATCGCGGGCGCTATGGCCATTGCCCATAGTTTCCTGAGTGGTGAAAGTTTTTGATGCAATCAGGAATAAAGTAGTCTCTGGATTTACTTCTTTTAACGTTTCAACAATATGTGTACCATCCACGTTTGATACAAAGTGCATAGTCAGGTGGTTTTTATAAGCTTTTAAAGCTTCAGTAACCATTACCGGCCCTAAATCAGAACCGCCAATGCCAATATTTACCACATCGGTAATAGCTTTGCCGGTATAGCCTTTCCAGTTACCCGAAATGATAGCATCGCTAAAGGTTTTCATTTGTTCCAGCACCCGGTTTACATCAGGCATCACATCTTTACCATCAACATAAATAGGCGTATTGCTGCGGTTACGCAAAGCGATGTGCAGCACAGGCCGGCCTTCCGTTACATTAATTTTCTGTCCCGAAAACATTGCTTCAATTGCAGTGTTTACTGAACATTCTTTAGCCAATTGAATTAACAAGGCTACAGTTTGCTCATCAATGCGGTTTTTGGAGTAATCAAGCAATATTTCTTCAAATTGAAGCGAGAACTTGTTAAAACGTTGATTGTCAATTTCAAAAAGTTCCTTTAAGCTTTTTGACACTATATCAATATAGTGATCGGCAAGGTATTTGTACGATTGCGTGGTGGTAAAATCGATGTTTGGCAGCATAATTGAAAGGTTTTTTAACAAAAATAGCAAGTTAGTATTTAGGTGTATATTAAATACAAAAGTATGACATGTTAGTGTTAAAACAACACGGTTACTTATTGTTTGTTTTACACTATCGTAATTGTCATATTTTCAACAAATTTTGCTGTTTATTTGCATATTCAAAACTTTTTATCGGTATATTTGTTTTGATGTTAATCAATCTGTCATTTTATCATCATTTTATCAATCTGCTTAAATTACATTAACCTATGTTCGAAAAACTTTTTATGCTTGTCAAAAATAACGCCGGGATGGCTGTTATTGACAACCCGGCAATCCCGGTAAAATATCACGAAGCAGTAATTAACGATGCTTCGAGCTCCATTATTGAAGTATTAAAGGGGCAATTGGAAACAGGCAGGGTCAAAGATTTGATTGGGTTTTTCCAGTTTTCGGGTATTTATAATAATGCGCTGGTTTCGAGCATCATCAATAAGTTTGCCAACAAACTCAATAATTTTTATGGCGTTGAACCGGCTGTAGCCATAACCGCAGCAAGTAATTTAATAACGCCTGTTATGCAGGAGCTGGTAAAAGAGTCAAAAAACGAAAAAAATATCGATTTCGGGTTAAGTAACCTGCTATCAAAACTAAGCGGCAACCAAAAAGATATGAGCGTGCTGGTTAACCGCATGATGATTGCTTAGTAAAAGTTAAAGTTTATAATGTAAAATGGGTTGTAAGGTTAGTCTTTACGACCCTTTTTGTTTTTGTAAAGTTTTCGGCGATTTTTAGCCCTTACAACCAAAACATATATATTTGCCTTATGACTAAAGAACAGGTACAGGATTTAAGGGATAGAGTAACTTCCCTGAGGAGGCATCTTTGACATCGACAAGAAACTCGATGCATTGCAAATTGAACAGGATATAACCGTTGGCCCTAGTTTTTGGGATCATCCTAAAGAGGCTGAAAAGGTATTGGCCTCCATCAAAACAAAAAAAGTTTGGACAGATGCTTTTCAAAAAGTAGTGTCTGTTGTTGAAGATACCGTTGTGCTTTTTGAATTTTTTCAAAGCGGTGATGCTACCGAAGCAGAAATGCAGGAGCAGTTTAGTACCGCGCTGAAAGCCGTTGAAGAGCTGGAATTCAAAAACATGCTGTCGGCAGAAGAGGATCAGTTTAATGCTGTGGTGCAGATTACTGCCGGAGCGGGTGGTACCGAAAGCTGCGACTGGGCCGGAATGCTGATGCGTATGTATATTATGTGGGGCGAAAAAAACGGTTCTAAAGTAACAGAACAAGATTTTCAGGAGGGTGATGTTGCAGGGGTTAAAACGGTTACTTTACAGATAGAGGGCGATTTTGCCTACGGCTACTTGAAAGGCGAAAATGGCGTACACCGCCTGGTACGTATATCTCCTTTCGACTCTAATGCTAAGCGACATACTTCATTTGCATCAGTTTACGTTTATCCCCTGGTTGATGATACTATTGAAATTGAAGTAAAGGATGCTGATATTGAATTTGAAACCTTCCGCTCCGGTGGTGCGGGCGGGCAAAATGTGAATAAGGTAGAAACTGCCGTGCGATTATACCATAAACCATCGGGCATTATCATAAAAAATCAGGAATCGCGTTCACAGTTGCAGAATAAGGAAAATGCTATCCGTTTACTGAAATCACAATTGTATGAGGCCGAAATGCGCAAGCGCATGGAAACCAGCAACGCAATAGAAGGCAACAAGAAAAAAATTGAATGGGGCTCACAAATCCGCAACTATGTTTTGCATCCATATAAACTGGTTAAAGATTTACGTACCGACCATGAAACGTCTAATGCGCAGGGTGTGCTTGACGGCGATCTGAACGATTTTTTGAAAGCCTACCTGATGGAATTTGGCGGACCTAAAAGTTAAACTTATTCAACAACAAAGCACCTGTTAAAAAAAATAATTACAACCGACCCAATCATGAAAAAAGCCCCCTGTATTTTTTTAGCTATCATACTTATGTCGACAGCCGTTTTTGCACAAATAAAGCCGATACCCTTATATCCCAACGGGATACCAAACAGCAAAGCTACACCGGCAACCTATGTAGAAAAGAGCGATAAAGATTGGGTTACAGGAGTTAGTGTACCTACAATTACACCATATTTACCTGCGCATGGTTATTCGAGCGGTACGGCGGTAATTATTTTTCCTGGCGGGAGCTATGCCGGGCTTTCTATGGATAATGAAGGCGCCAGTGTAGCTAAGGCCTTTAACAAAATAGGTGTTGCTGCATTTGTAGTAAAATATCGTTTGCCAAGCAATGATATTATGGTCAACAAAACCATTGGTCCTTTGCAGGATGCACAACAAGCCATGATCATGATTAGGGGCCGGGCTGGAACCTATGGTGTAAAACCGGATCAGATAGGCATCATTGGCTTTTCTGCAGGTGGGCACCTGGCCTCAACTTTAGGGACGCATTTTGATAAGGTACTGGTTCCTAACCCTGATAATATAAGCGTGAGGCCCGATTTTATGTTATTGCTTTACCCAATAATCACCATGGGATCAAGAACGCATGCTGCATCGCGAGAAAATTTGCTGGGTACCAATCCACCGCAAACACTGGTAGACGAATATAGCAACGAGAAGCAGGTTGATGCAAATACGCCACCCACATTTTTGGTGCAAGCGGCAGACGATAAAGTAGTACCCATACAAAATAGCCTGATGTTTTTTGATGCGCTGCTAACCTTTAAGATTAAAGCCGAAATGCATATTTTTCAGGCAGGAGGCCATGGATTTGGCCTCGATAATTCCACAACAAAAGATAAATGGATTGATTGGGCCAAAAACTGGCTGGAACAGAATAAGTTTTTGTAATTCCTGCTTCCCTTTCGGGAAGTTGGGATATCATTCCATTATTTCCAACAGCTCATTTAGCTCATCAACTTTTTCTGATGAACCTGAATGTTCATAGGCGCTGATGAGGTTGCGGATAACCCGTTTAATAATATCGGTATTGGAGCAGGGTTCATAAAACTGTTTATCAAACTTCAGGTTCAGCTGTTTTAAAAACATATCTACATCCCTCCGGCCAAAAATAAAACCCTTGTTAAAGGCATTAATATAAAAAAGGATGCCGCCTTCAAATTCGCTTTGCATAGTTTCATCCAGATAAGCGAGGATAAAATGCTGGGGCAGGTTTACGCCATACACCGGGATATCCAATTTTTGAGCGATAATAGAATAAATGATAGCCAGTGATATCTGGTTGCCCTTTTTGGTTTCCAATACCTGGCTGATATAACTGTTTTGCGGATCACGGTGATTGGTGGTGTTGCCGCTGAAACCATACACATTGTAAAATACGTGATTAATCAGCTTTATCTGTTCTGCAGGGCTCGCCTCATTCATCATCTGTATCCAAATATCACGCTTAATGCTCTCAATCTGGTTAATTATCTTTTGCTCATCCAGATCAGGGTATTGGTACCGGTTAACGATCAGGATACCCTGTAACAGATCAAAAGCACCCCCATGGTACCACAATTGCAAATCTTTTTTTACGATGCTAAATTGTATCTCGTGTACCAAATTGGCAATCCTTTCCTGCTGTATAGGGTCAAATGCTTGCTCCCAGCCCAATTCAAGATATTCAATTGCCCCGGAGCCAAATGAAAGCAATTTTTGGTGAACATGTTCGTATATTTCCTTATCCGGATCGTCCAGTAAGCGTATTAGTGAGTTTACTTCTGTTGGATTTATCATTCTTGTAATGCTAAAATACTAAACCTTTGCATATTTTTACGGCCATGTTAAATTTAAGGTTCGCTACAGATTACCTTTTGCACCGCTTGCGGGCAAAAAACAGGCATGGTGTGCACTCCCCTTTTGTTTACGGGCTGGTTGATGATGTAATTTACGATTTTGCACCCAAAAAAGTATACCCGGAAGCAGAAGCGTTGCGCAAACAGTTAATTATTGACACCCGGATGATAACCGTAACTGATTTGGGAGCCGGATCGCATGTGAACAATAACCGGCAGAAAAAGATTGGGGATATTGCCCGTAATGCGCTTAAACCACCGGCACTGGCACAATTGCTATACCGTTTGGCGGCCGAAATGAAACCCCGCAATATTGTGGAGCTTGGTACCTGCCTGGGTATAACCACCGTTTATCTGCAAAAGGCAGCACCTGATGCAAAAGTGTACACGCTGGAAGGCTGTCCGGAAACTGCTGCCATAGCCATCGAAACTTTTAAAAAAGCGGGCGTTAATGATGCCACCCTGCTTACCGGAAATTTTGATGATACCTTGCCAGAAGTAATAAATAATTTAACCGAGCTGGATTTTGTTTTTGTTGATGGCAATCATCAAAAAGAGGCTACCCTTAGATATTTTGAATGGTGCCTGCCCAAAGTACATGAAAATACCATGCTGATATTTGACGATATTTATTGGAGCGAAGGCATGAAACAAGCATGGGCGCAAATAAAGGCCCATCCGCAGGTAACGGTAACCGTTGATTTGTTTTGGATAGGCTTAGTGTTTTTTAAATCGGGCCAGGCGAGGGAAGATTTTTTGATAAAGATATAAAGCTCCCTAAGCCCCACCTAAATCCTCCCCGGAAGGGAGGACTTAAAAAATAAATGCGAGCGAAGTCAAAGTCTCCCCTACCGGGGTAGATTATTCATATTTTGATTGATTTTTAAGGCATTCATGAGGGCTTCGCCGTTTAGAGGGGGCTACTTATCCTGTCGCCATGCGATTTTGGTTCTGATACTACCAGGAAATGTAAATCTTCATTTCCATTATTAAAAATGCGGTGTTTTGTTGCTGGTTTAATGTGAATACTTTCGCCGGGGTTGACAGTCTTCAATTCCCCCTCAACTTCGAATGTTGCTGTGCCCGATAAGATGTAGAAAACCTGCTGCGCCCGTTCGTGATAGTGTAATTGTTCACCAGTTTGCGGCGGCATGCGCTCCTGAATAACGCTCAGGCTATCAGATTTTAATAGGTGCCATCCGTCACAATCATTACCCCATTTATAGTGTTCGGCGTTTTTGGTTGATGTAATCATGGTTTTAAAAATAGTGCAGTTTCAAATTCTTTTCTCAGTTTAACGGGCGCCCGGTTGCGCCATGCTGTTAACAGTAGCAACTTCAGATCATCAGGCGATACCGTTTTCAAAGCCACCAGCATATAATCATAATGGCGGTAGTGATCGGTAATAAAAAACGTTGCCGGATCATTATCCATCCACTTTTCGCGTTCGCTTGTATTTACCACCAGTGTTTCGCCGTCTTCCTTGAGTCGCGCAAATATCTTTTTATTTACATAAAATGCAGGTGTTTCAAAGTGCAGTTTTTCAGTTACCCCCGGCAATGGTAGCAACGTTTTGCGTAAAAATTCCAAATAGATAAAAGCGTTGGTATCCATTAAGGCTAAGTTAAAAAGATGGTTTAATATCTTAAAGAAACAACCCCACAATTTAAACCTTGAATTTTCACTGACAATACTGTGCCCCGCCAATGGTTATTTTTGAGACTAACATTTAACAACACATACTATGGAATACAGACAATTGGGCGCATCCGGATTACGGGTGCCGGTACTTAGTTTTGGTACGGCCACATTTGGCGGTGGCAACAAGTTCTTTAAAGCCTGGGGAAATACCCAAATTGATGAGGCAAAAAAAATGGTTAACCTTTGTTTGGATGCAGGGGTTAATTTTTTTGATACGGCCAACGTTTATTCGCGCGGGTTATCGGAAGAAATATTGGGCAAGGCGCTGGAAGGTTTGCGCAACCAGGTGCTGATATCAACCAAGGCAACTTTTACTATGGGTGATGGCCCCAACGACTATGGCTCTTCGCGCGAACATTTGATCCAGGCGTGTAATGATAGCCTTAAGCGATTAAATACCGATCATATTGATGTTTACCACATGCACGGCTTTGATGCCACTACGCCGGTTGAAGAAACGCTGCGCGCTTTAGATGATTTAATTACAAGCGGAAAAGTGCGTTACATAGCCTGTTCCAATTTTTCGGGCTGGCATTTAATGAAATCGCTATCGGTATCTGAAAGGTACGGCTGGGCCAGATATATTGCGCACCAGGCCTATTACTCTTTATTAAACCGCGAATTTGAATGGGAACTGATGCCGGTAGGTATTGATCAAAAGGTGAGTACCATTGTTTGGAGCCCGCTATCGTCAGGACAGTTGAGCGGCAAGTTCCGCAGGGGGCAACCCATTCCCGAAAGTTCAAGAATAAGCCAGGGTGGCGAGCACGGCCCCGCTACTAATTTTGACCGTTTGTACAATATTGTTGCTGTTTTGGAAGAAATAGCCAAGGAAACGGAGAAAACCATAGCACAAGTGGCCCTTAACTGGTTATTGCAGCGCCCAACTGTTGCCAACCTGGTAATTGGCGCCAGGGATGAAGAGCAGCTTAAACAGAATCTTGCAGCCGTAGGTTGGAACCTTGACGTTGAACAAATAAAAAGGCTGGATACTGCAAGCGAAGTTGACCCGGTTTACCCTTACTGGCACCAGCGTCAAAATTTAAAACTGGTGCCTTTGCCCAAGTTTTATTAAGTAATGTTTTTGATACAGAAAAACGAGCAGCAAGGGTGTATTTGTGAATAGGTAAATATCTGTTTTTCAACAATAAACAACGACAGATGGGGCATAAAAACACATCTTTTAGGAATGTTTATAAAAAATGCAACTGTTTTTGCAACAATTATTAACAACAAAAACAATGTTTAACCTACATAATGACACTTTTAAGCTCGTTACCAACTCATTGCGTCGATGCAACACAAATGTAGCTATTGCGAAATAAAACTATAGTTCGTATCTTTGTTGCTTCATATAAGGCGGACATCCTGTCTGCCAACTGTGATAAGGTTTAGGTTAAAGCCTCCAAACAGCGAGTGTGCGGAGGCTTTATTTTTTTACTATCACTTCCAACGAAAAGTCACAGAAATTTAGAAGACATTTTTCAAGTAAGATTAGTGCAGCGGTAAATAGCTTTAGCGTTAAATAACAATAGCTTTTAATTTAAGTACGCATTTCGTCAAAAAACGGGGTGCATTTATTTTCTACGCATTTTGCTGCATACAGGTACAAGGCCGCGCTCCATGTTTGCCAGTCGACCCCTTTTACTGTACCATCCTGTGCTTTTATCCACTCGTTAAAACCAAATGACAGATCGGGGTTTTGGGATAGTTTTACCAGTTTGGTGAGTTCAATTAGTTTGCGCTCGGCAAGGTCATATTTTTTAGCAGCAACCAGGGCGGCCACATAAAAGCCACATATAAAAGGCCATAGCCCACCGTTATGATAGTTGCCTGGCATGTTAAAATTTTCATATCGGGGATGCCAGTCGGCATCACCCGGTTGAGTAAACGGGAAAAAGTTTGGAGGGAGATTTAATGCCAGATCACCGGTTTGCCTCAAGTGCTCACATTCGGCCTCAACCCAGTTAATAATGGCTTCGGCCCGTGCGGTTGTAGTAATACCCGAAATAATGGCAATGCTATTACCCAACAGATCAAATTTATCACTACAATATACCTTATATGACCAAAACGCAAAATAGGGTTTGTTCCTTTGGTCCAACCCTTCGTGCTGGTGTTGGTGTATAAAGCCTCCATCAATGGTGGGTCTTTTTATTTCCATGCGCATTTTTTGGGCGCGTTCATCTTTCCCGAGCATGCGCAGATAACTATAAGTTAAGGCATTTACAAATAGCCCGAAACCAAGCACCCATTGTTCATCGCGCCAGTCGCTGGTAGGTTGCTGGGCAATCAGGTACCCGTCCGACGGACTTTGATATTCCATCCAGGTGAGGGCTTTCTGTACGGCTTGTTCCAAAAATCCGGCTTCGCCGGTCAACTTTCTGAAAATGCCTACGCCTAATAGAAACAATGGCGTAGTATCACTCGCCCCACGGTCATCCTTTTCATGCACCAGCGATACAATGTGGCCATGCTCCGTTTGGTTTGCTGCCAAAGTTTCCAATACCAAACGGATGCTGTTAATTAGTTGTGGGTTATCGCTAACGGCTATTCCAAAAATGGAGAACATTAAATCGCGGGTATAGGGTTCGGGATATCCCCATCCGGCGGTTCGGGGCAGGCCATTAAAGGGTCCATCGGCGTTATGCAACAATACCTCCAAAGCCGTTTTTTTGGCTGCCTCAACTTCTTCAATTTCTGCTGCTGTCATAATCTGCTGAATTTATTTTATCCCTAATTTCCGTTCTATTATGTTTGTAAACTTTTTGGCCACCACACGATAGTCAAAATGCTCAACAACCCGTTTCCTGCCTGCTTTGCCTAATTGAAGCCGCAACAATGGCTCATTCATTAGCTTTAACAAATGTGCCGCAATGTCATTAGCATCTGCGCGGTAATCCACTGTACGCGGAATATCAAAATCAACCCGGTGGTTTTCTTCGTAGCCTGCGGCTTTGCCGAGTATCACATGGTCCACCACTATTTTTTGTGCCACATTGGCCAATAATGCGGTTTCGCCATCAATCAGGGTATCCAGCATACCCATCGCTTTCATGGAGATCACCGGTTTTTCGCAAGCATTTGCTTCTACTTGCGACATGCCGAAACCTTCCAGCCTTGATGGTGCAGCATAAATATCACACGCACCTATCAGGTGTGGCATAAAGTTGCGGGAGTTTATACTGGTAGCGTAAATCACTTTTTTATCAATACCTAACTGCTGCGCAAGTGCCAGGTCGGCCAGTGTTTGCATATCTGTACGGAGTTGGGGCCAAACTTTGCAAACATATTTCCAATCGGGCACCTTGCCATCAATTGTAGCCAAAGCCCGCATTACCTCCTGTGCCCCTTTTGATGCAGCATCTCCGCCTACTGTTAAGATCATCAGTTCATCTGGTTTTACACCTAACGATTCCCTTACAGCCACAGTCTGCGGATCATCTTTTGCAACAGGTACAAATGAATCGGTGTCGCAGCCAACCGGCAAAACTTCAATGTTTTCGCCGCTGATGCCATCCCTTACATACATCTCTTTCACCCAGTTTGAGGTAACTAAAATAAGTGGCAGGTTATTCAGCGTATCCTGGTAATTAGCAATATAGCCATTTGCAACAAGCCAGGGAACGGGCTGCATACCATGCTGTTGCGGGTGTAGTATCAAATCGGGTGTGTGGCCCCAATAGCCAATTCCAACTACAACATCGGGCTTAAACCACTTGTAGTACCATTCCTTCTCCAACGGCGATTCGCCATTTACGGCATGAGCATCAACGCCCAGTTCAATTAGTCCTTTTAACAACAATTCTCCCTGCGTTGCCAAACCGCTTGGAGACGCGGGGTAATCATACAATAATAAAACTTTCATGGTGTGATGTGTCCGTTAACCAGCCAGTTAATGGCTTGGTCAGCGTTAAAAAACTGCCAGAATGCTTCTTCCTTTGGTGTGGCGTTAGCTTCCCAGCTGTTTGGGTTAAATCCGTAAGTGGCGGTTATAATGCTGTATTTCAGTTCCCATAAGCGATGCGGCAGCGGGAAAAATACCGGCGCATCTTCTATACTCACCGGGTAATATTTCCGGTTACCGTCTTCGTAAGCGAAGGCCCAAAGCTCCCGGGTCTTTATTTTGTCCGATTGCCATAGTTTTATAACCGCTTTGCCAACTTCCTCGTGCCTGCGGTGGCGGGTATACTCACCATAAATGCTATGGGTTATTACCAAATCAAAATCAGTAAAAGGCAATAACTTTAGGATAGCATCTTCCACTTCATTCTCGGACAACGGCTTTTGGTCAGGGCCGTCATCCAAATCGCCCATCCGGCCACTACCTCCCAATATTTTTGCAACAGTTGCAAATTTAGGGGCACGGTCAGGATCACTTTGGCGACAAAGGCTTATTATAAAACATTGCCAGTCGGGGTGGCTTAATATTGTTCCGCCAGCCCATAGTGTTTCGTCGTCAGGATGTGCCACAATGATGGCAACTTTCTTTTTGATTTCGTTGTGCATAGGGTATGGAGAGAACAGCCGACATAAAAAATGGTTTTTTAAATGTCGAAAAAGGGCTTTTAACACTGATTTTATCCTGATGGGTTTAAAAGTCTGGTGACGGTAAAATGAAAAATGATAGAAAATGATGCGCCGTAGGTGAAAAATATTGGTAGAATATTGTTATAACGAATTTTTGCGTGCTGTAGGTACGCCACATTCCCGCGTATAGGTTTCGTACCGATGGCACGAAATGCTTGTTGATTTTTTTTCTACCGATATTTGACTCCGATGGAGTCTTTCTCTGGATTTAAATACGTCTGCCATGGGTAAGCAGGATTATGATTTGGGGGAAAAATGAAAAGTTTTGCTTATGGCCAGCTTCGGGAACTGCTATGATAATGGGAATTTGCGGTTTGCGGGCGTGTTTAAATCCAAAGCCCCTAAACTGTAAAAACGACTAAGGACTAATCAAAAAGCCCCAAGCCCTCAACCGTAAAAAACGACTAAAGACTCAGGGCTCAAGACTTTAGACTGAAAACTAATACTTAGAAGGTTGCCCCGCTTTCGGGATAGATTCTTCTATAAATTTCCTTAGATTGTCGGTGGCGATGGAAAGATCTTCTTTACGCAGGTACATCATGTGACCGCTTTTGTAGCCTTCCCATTTTAAACGGTCCTTAAGGCGTCCGCTGGGGTCAAGCTGCCAAAGGCTGTACTTGGCGTTAAAGTAGTCGCACGCGCCATCAAAATAGCCCGACTGGATTAATAAATGCAGCGATGGGTTTTGGGCGATGGCCTGGCGCAGGTTTTCGCCGGTATGGTCGTTCTTATCATCCCAAGGCCAAACGTTACCGAACATGTTGTATTTCAAATCGGTTTTATAATTTAAATCGTTACGCAGGTAAATGTTTATGGCCGGTGTAAAGGCATGCAACCAGGCGCTCAATTCGGCATTATAATCCGGACTGGTACCGCTGGTTTGTCTGTCGATCCCCTTATAACGTGAATCTAAACGGCCAATGGTAAAACCTTTGTCGCGCAGTAATTCTTTCCAGAATAGATCGTAGGAGACATCAAGGTTATTATCCAGGATCACTTTTTCTGATAAGCCACTGTAACGTGCCATTTTTGCCGCGATAGCCGTGCGCTGTGCATCATCAATAAAACCACCGCGCGATAAGGCCGGGATCAGTTCGTTAATGGTAAAGTTTTCAACCTCAGGCAAAAAATCGGTTAATTCTTTTTGCTGCAAATCTGCGGCGAGGGCTTTATGATACCAGGCTGTTGCTGCAAAGTAAGGTAATTTCAGAGCAGCTTGTACCGGTCCGCTGCGTTCAATACCCAAATCAGTTGGTGATACCAGGATTACACCGTTCAAGTACATCCATTGGGCTTCCTGTAGTTCGAGCGCCAAGCCAGAAACGCGGGTAGTGCCATAGCTTTCGCCGATTAAAAATTTAGGCGATGCCCAGCGGTTTTTGCGGGTAACAAAGGTGTTGATCCACTCGGCCAGGTATTTAATGTCTTCATTAACACCATAGAATTTTGATCCGGGTGTTTCTTTATTTACTATCCTGGAATAACCTGTATTTACTGGGTCGATATAAACAATATCGGCAACATCCAATATGGAGTTTTTATTTTCGCCGATACCGTAAGGCTGTACCGGGTAGCCCTCGTCATCAATATTTAATAATCGTGGTCCGGTATAGCCTATCTCCATCCAAACGGAAGGTGTACCCGGGCCGCCGTTGAATGAAATCACTAAGGGGCGGTTAGACTTGTCGGTTATGTCGTCGCGCTCATAATAAGTATAAAACACGCCAGCCACCGGGCGGCCATCCTCATCCCAAATGGGCATGGTTCCAGCCGTAGCGGTATAAGGAATAACTTTTCCCTTTATGGTTACCGTGTGTTTGGTAGTTACAGATGAGTCGACCTGTAAAACCCGGCTTTTGGTTATAGGCTGATTATTTTTTGGAGCAGCTTCCTCGTGCTGCTGTGCAAGTGCTACGCCCGCAATAAGGCACGTTAAGGCAATTGAAGTAAAAATTTTCTTCATGTAATGGGGATATGATAAATAAAGTCAGTTAAACAATATACAATACTAATTATTTATAAGTGCTTTGGCAATGTTTCCTTCCTAATGTCGAGGAATATCATTTTTGAAATGGAAGCGTGTTAGGAGGCTCCGAATGGAGCCTGAATATCATTTTATTTTTTCTATAAACAGGGGACTCTGCTGGAGCGTTGGTCCTGTTGCTTTTAATAGCCCCATGGGGGCTACCTGTTTATAGCAAAACACAACAATTTTTCGGCTCCGGAGGAGCCTCCTGTATTTTTCTTTATGCTTTATCACTGTATGCCAATAACAACAATCTAGTTGTTAAAGGGGGTGTTTTTACTATTAAGAAAGGGTGTTTTTACGGCAGGCAGCACAAGAATAATTTTGGAAATTTAAATAAGAAAAACTGGCCCGTTGGTTTCTTATCGGACTGGTTTTTGCCAGTAGAATTTTAACTAACGCCTAAACTATAATATCATGAGCACAGTAAAGTTATTTAACAATAATTACAACTATTACCCCAATACAATGATTGCCCTGTGCAATGCATCGTATCTGGATGATGCAACAGATATAAACAATGCGGTTAATGCATTGGGACTTACAGTTGTATGGGGACCAGTGATATTGAGCGATTGGATAGGCATTTCATACAGCCTGATGTTTGTTGCAGCCAACCCAACTACCGGCGAATATACCGTAGTGATAAGAGGTACTAATCCAATTAGTTTAAGCTCATGGCTGGAAGAAGATTTTGATGTTGAATATACCGAGCCGTTTACTGACTTTGTGCCGAATGCCCCTGCAGAGGCCATGCTTTCGCAAGCATCATATAACGGACTATCGGATTTGCTTTCAATGGTTGATCCGGTAAATGGAAGTTTGACGGAATTTATAACGAACGCAAAATATACCAATCTTTACGTTACCGGCCATAGCTTAGGCGGAACGCTGACACCAGCCATGTTCGCCTACCTAAACTATATAACAAATGGTGGTAAATGGGTTACCAATATGGCTTGCTGGTCATTCGCGGGCCTTACCTCTGGCAATAATTTTTTTGCGGAGTATTGGAACAGTTTGTCTAACCCGCAATTTGCGTGGCGGATTCATAATCCGTTGGATATTGCTCCTTTCCTGTTTTATTCGCAAACCGATGTTCAGAATATTTATGATGCCTACGGTTTTCCGTGGACATCATTGAATTTGCCATTACGTACAATGATTGATTCGCTATTTTATTTAGCAGAAGGCAATGATTATACTCAGCCGGTGGGTGATCAGCAATTGGCAGCTATTTTTAGCATAAACTTTGATGCATGGGATGAACAGGCTTTTTACCAGCATCACGTAAGTACTTATCTTGGCTTGGTTAAGCAGTTTTATCCGATGTGAGGCTTATTTAGGCTGAGTAGCGTAAATTTTTAAACCCAATATCCCCACCATTATCAAAAACATAAAAAATATTTCTGGTGCAGATATTTTTTGCTGATAAAAGGCCAGTTCGGCCAATTTTATAAAAATAAGGGTCGATGCTGTCCACACGGCAAAAGCTGTTGCGGTTGGGATTTGTTTGATAGCCAGCGAGAAAAGATAAATATTGGCTAAGCCGAATAAAATGTAACCAACAAAAGGGATTACTATTTGCAAGCCACCATCCCACTTATAAAAAGTTAAAAACTTTAACGTTTTAAGATCGCTAAACTTCATGAATTTGAGGCAAAATGTCCATGCGGTTTCGCAGGTTGCCGCCAGTACTAAAAATAACCAGGCCAATGTTTTATTTATTAATTACGGCTTGCAAGATATTAAATTTTTAGCGCGCATCATTAACAATTAATTCTGGCTCTGTAGCTTCAGCAGCAGGCATGTTTACAACGGTAGCTTCTTTTTTACCGAACACTTTTTTTAATTGTTTCAGGGCGTTAGGCCTTAAGTTATAGTAGTGCTTAAACCAGCTATACTTTAAGAGCTTTTGCTCATCAAACCGTTTTACCGAAAAGGCGTGTTGCAGAAAATAATCCCTTGGGTACTCGTAATGCAGACCCCAGTTTTCGGGCAGATTGCCTGGTTTTTTGCCCGGGTCATAGGCGGTTTTGAACAGATAATCCCAAACAGAAAACTTGGTTGAAAAATTAGCGTGGAAAACCTCGATATAATTGGCATGGTGCCATAAATGCAGTTCAGGCGAATTCAAAAAATATTTCAGCTTACCCATTTTTACATTGATGTTGGCATGAATAAACATACCGAACATGGCATCTAACAGCGCTTTGATGGGTATTACCGCCGGGTCGGCTCCCATTAATACTATCGGGGCAAATTCAATGGTTTGGTTAATGATGATCTCCACCACGTGTGAGCGCGAACCGGCTAAAAAATCAACTTCTTTGCCGGAATGGTGTGCCTCATGCGTGCGCCACAAAAATTTGCTGGCATGCTGTAAACGGTGGAACAGGTAAATGTATAAATCGTGTGTAACCAAGAAAAACAACACCTGCGCCGCAATAGGAAGATCTTTAAAAAACTGAAAACCCTGCCAGGCCAGGTGATGCTGCAGCGGATAAATGATATAATCAAATATGATTATTTTTAAAAAATAGCTTTGGATGAGCGTATACCAAACCAGATCAATCCAAAAGCCCTCCCTAAAAAAGGGAAGGCCTTTACGGTATGGTGATATACGTTCCCATGCTATGATAAAAATCATCCAGCATATTAATATAGTAGTGGTTATCTGAATTAAAGTCATTATTCGTTACGCAGTCTTTTCTTTTTCTTCTTTGTATTCAGGGCTGATGTTTACTCTTAAACGTTTCATCGGGCCCAATTCTGATTCGTATACACGTTTAATACCATCGCCGGTTGCAATTTCGACATCGCGGATGTCGCGCACCATTCTCTGGAAACCTTGTGGTTCAACAGATGCGGCATGATCAGATCCCCACATGGCGCGGTCGAGTGTAAAGTGGCGCTCTACAAAGGTAGCACCTAATGTTACTGCTGCAACAGTGGTAGCCAAACCAGTTTCGTGACCCGAATAACCAATTGGCAAGCCAGGATATTTGTCGCCCAATGTTTGGATCATCTTCAGGTTCAGTTCTTCAGGTTTGCAAGGATAAGCCGAAGTTGAATGAGCAATTAATAAAGGATAATGCTCATCAAATTCTTTTACCAGTTTCACGGCATCTTCAATTTCTTTATTGGTCGACATGCCGGTTGATAACATCAACGGTTTGCCAGTTAATAAGATCCTTTTGATTAACGGGAAATCGGTTAATGAGGCTGATGCCAGTTTATACAGGGGCGTATCAAAATGCTCCATAAAATCAACAGCTTCCACATCCCAGGTAGATACGAACCAGTCGATACCCAGTTTTTTGCAATATTGATCGATGGTAGCGTATTCGGCTATGCCAAATTCAGTTTTACGTTTGTAGTCGATGTAAGAAATACGACCCCATGGGGTATCGCGCATAATTTCCCACTGATCTTTAGGCACGCAAATTTCCGGTGTTCTTTTTTGGAATTTAACGGCAGTCGCTTTTGCGGCAACAGCTTCGTCAATCAGTTTTTTGGCAATTTCCAGGTCGCCATTGTGGTTGATGCCAATTTCGGCAATGATATAGCAAGGTTCACCCGGACCAATTTTATTACCGCTGTTTAGGGAGATAACTTCATTAGCAGCAGATTTGCTTTTTGCTGATTGATGCGATGCGATGATCATTTCGGCCAGCTCGCGAAAACAACCTTTGCCACCTTCTGATTCGCAAACGATATCAGCAATGTCTTTAATAAATGAAATAGCGTTGGCAGGGCATACGCCGATACCAGCCAGTTTCATCACTTCCAGATCGTTAGTATCATCGCCAATGTAGGCTACTTCTTCTGCTTTCACGTTCAATCGACTTAAGATCTCTTTAAACACAGCCGGTTTATCTTTTACACCCAGATGTAATTCAGTGATCTTTAATTTCTCAGCGCGTTTAATAACCGATGGCGATAATTCGCCGGTTATAATGCCGGTATCAACACCTGCAAAATTGCGCATGCGCTCAACACCCATACCATCGCGGATGTCGAATTTTTTTAGTTCCTCGCCATCGGCACCGTAATAAACACCGCCGTCGGTTAATACACCATCACAATCAGTAAGTACTAATTTGATGTTTTGAAGTTTTTGGGTTATGTTTTTCATCATAATTAAGTTTTAAATTAAATGGCTGTCCATCCGCCGTCAACAATCAGGTTGGCGCCTGTCATATAGGCTGATGCATCGCCTGCTAAAAACACTAATGCGCCCTGGTAATCAGTTGGCTGAGCCATGCGGCCCAACAGGGTTTTATTAGCGTAGTTTTGTATAAAAAATTCGTTTTGTGAGTTCTCCACACCGCCGGGCGAAAGGGTGTTTACCCTAACCCCTTTATTGCCCCAGTAGGCCGCCAAAAAGCGGGTAAAGTTTACAACAGCCCCCTTGGTTACCGGGTAAACCGGCGACTTATAAAAAGTTTGGTTGCCGCAGGAGTCCCGGTAAATAGATTGATCGGGCCCTACGATGCCATAGGTGGAGGCAATATTGATGATACTGCCGCTGCCATGATCGGCCATTACGGTTCCAAATACCTGCGATGCCAGGAAAACCCCGGTAATATTTACATCCAGCGATTTTTTAAAAGCATCCAGCGGATAGTTCTCAAATGCCGACAGCTCTTTTGCAAATGCCGGGTTTTCGAACATATCATTTATAGCGGCGTTATTAACCAAAATATCAATACCGCCAAAACGTTCTAATATTCTATCGCGGGCTGCGGCTAGTGAATCATTGCTGGTAACATCAACCTTTAAGCCTATATGGTTTTCACCAAGGCTATTGGCAAATGTTTTAGCACCTTGCTCATCCAGGTCGGCAACTACTACATTGGCGCCTGCTGCTGCAAGGGCTTCGCAGTGTTTTTTACCCAGCAAACCCAAGGCACCGGTAACAATAGCAGTTTTATTTTTTAACGAAAACAGTTCCATGGTGTTAGTCATTGGTCATTGTGTCATTAGTCATTTTTTTTCTCAATAACACTTTTTAAACTGTTTTTGGTTTGATATTGTAATTGCTCACTTTACGGAAAACAGCTTCCAGCACTTCGCCTTTCAAATATTGTTTGATGTTGCCGCTAAGGATAGCTTCTTTCACTATCGGTAATACATCGCGGTAAGCAGAAAGTGTGTAGGCAATATCTTCATCGCTGTGGCTAAAGCACATGTTATGGAAAGCTGCCCAAAGCACGCCGCGTTTTATCATTTCCTGCTGCATCAATGTTTTTACTTCGAGGCCATTACCTGCTTCGGGTGTAAAGGTTACCATTGAGCGGCAGTTGTAGCCAATGCAGCGGGTGTAAATGTCCATGCCGGTTTCGATAGCAATCTGATTGTAGCCGTCTTTTATTACAGCGCCTTTTTCGTCCAGGTATTTTGGCACATTTTTATCGCGCAGCTCATTGATAGTTGCAATGCAAGCAGCTAATGACAAAGCCTCGCCACCGAAAGTAGTATAGCTGAAAACTTCTGAATTAAACAGTTCCATTACATCAGCACGGCCGGTTAGCAATGCTATCGGCATACCGTTGGCACATGCTTTTGAGTAAACAGCCAGATCGGGCTTAACATCAAAATATTCCTGTGCGCCACCTAAAGCAATGCGGAAGCCGGTCCACATTTCGTCAAAAATTAATAGCGTACCGTTTGCTTTACACACTTCTGCCAGTTCTTTCAGGAAGCCGGGTTTGGGGGCCTCAAAAATAAATGGTTCTAATATTAAAGCGGCAACAGTTTCATCCAAAGCGGCTTTAATAGCGTCAATATCATTATACTCAAAAGTATAAGTCATGTTTTGGATAGCTTCGGGTATACCGGCATTACGGCTGGTGATACCGATATACCAATCGTGCCAGCCATGGTAACCGCAGCAAAATATTTTTTCGCGACCGGTAAAGGCACGGGCAACGCGTACAGCAGCCGAACAAACATCAGCACCGGTTTTTGATATTTTTACAGCTTCGGCATTAGGCACTACCTGCTGAATCAGTTCTGATAGTTCAACTTCCAGCGGGTGCATTAATGAAAAGGTAATGCCATCAGCCAGTTGTTTTTTGATAGCCTCATCAACCGCCGGGTAAGCATAACCCAGGGAGATTGGGCCGATAGCCGAGTTAAAGTCGATGTATTCGTTACCGTCAACATCCCAAACGTGCGAGCCTTTTGCCTTTTGGATATACTTTGGGGCAACACCTTTTGTAAACTGGCCCGGACCTTTTGCTAAGGTTTGGGTAACAGGTTTTTGAACTTTTACAGCGCGCTCGTATAACTCGTTCGATTTGGTTATTACGGGATAATCGGGGTTAAATTTTACAGTATTTGGCATATTGTTGCGTATCTTTTATTCAGAAAATTGTGGGATTGATATTTCCGGCTGATGGAACCGGGTATTATAACCTAATATTTTTTCGGCAATTTGTTTTCCGGTAAAACCTTCGTGCTCCATTACATTTGGCAGTAGTGACGGTTTAAACCATTTTTCGTTTAAGGCGAATGGCAACACGTTAGCAGTAAGGCTATGTTTTAACAATACCTCTGCAACAATGCTGTACAGGCCGCCGGTTAAAAAATGATCTTCCAGGGTTACGGTTAGCTTGCTGTTGCGGGTAGCGTGTAATATAGCTTGCTCATCAACCGGTTTAAGGCTGCGCAAGTTTACAAGGCCTACCGACAAACCTTCTTTTTTCAATATCTCAACTGCAATAAGCGCCTGTTCAAATAATAAGCCGTAGGTTAATATGGTCACATCATCGCCTTCGGCAATAACTTCGGCTTTGCCCAGTTCAAAAGGGCTATGCTCATAATCGGTTTTGCGGGTATTGATCCTTACATAGGATGGATGTGGATGATTCCATATTTGAGGAAGCATTTTTACCAGGTCGTCCTCATCGGCCGGTGCAAAAACCGTCATGTTGGGGATGCCGCGCATTAAAGCAATGTCTTCAACCGCCTGGTGGGTTGGGCCGTTACCATCCGATAAAAAACCCGGAATAAAACTGCTTAATTTTATAGGTAGATTGGGTATGCCGGCATCGGTACGTACAAATTCAAAGGCCCGCATGGTTAAAAATGAGGCAAGGGCATGCACCACCGGGATGCGGCCACGCAGGGCAAGACCGGCGGCAGCGCCAATCATGGTTTGTTCGGTAATACCGGTATCAATAAAACGGTTACCTAATTTGGCTGGGATGTTGCGTACCAGTGCACGGTTTTCTGCCGTCATCACTATAAAGCGTTCGTCGGATAAAGCGATCTCTGTTAGTAATTCTTCGTATGACATATTATTATCTGACTACTAATGTTTCTGATGTTAATTGTGTGGTGTGTTCGCCATGCAGTTCTTTCAGCAAGTCTTCAACTTCTGTTGCATTAAAGTTGCAAAACCAGCGGTCGGCACGACGCTCAATGCTGGGCAGACCCTTACCGCGAACGGTATCGGCAATTACTACGTTCAGTTTGCCTTTTTCAAAAGGATAGGCCGAAAATGCTTCGTGCAGGGCCTCAAAACTGTGGCCGTTTATTCTTTTAACCGCTGCACCAAAGGCGGTGAATTTATCATGTAAGGGTTCAAGCGGAATCAAATCCTCAGTAGCCATATTGGCCTGGAATTGATTACGGTCTATCACAAATATCAGGTTATCTAATTTATAAGCGCTTGCAACCAGCACCGCTTCCCAGCAAGTGCCTTCGTTTAGCTCGCCATCGCCCATAATGCAGATCACTTTATTATTACCCCCCCTTATTTTGATATCCATAGCAACACCGATAGCTACCGAAGGCAAGTGACCCAGCGAGCCCGAGTGAAATTCAATGCCGGGGATTTTTGTGTTGGGATGCCAGTAAATATTGTCTGATATAGAAAGGTGATTTTTTAAGCGTTCTTTATCCAGCAGGCCCAGTTCGGCAAAGGTGCCGTATAAAGCAGGTACGTCATGTCCTTTTGAAAGAAAAAGGTAGTCGCGGTTGGGGTCAGTAAGATTATTGGGATTTACATTCAGGAATTCTGAATATAAATAAACGATCAAATCGGCAGCTGATAAGGATGCTCCGACGAAACAACCGCCATCGGTAGACATTTTTATAATATGCTCCCGTACTTTTAAAGCAGTGGCCTCGAGTTGGTTAGTGTTAGTAATTACACTTTGCATAGTGTTGTAAATATTAAAAATCTAAAATTAGACAGCCCATGTTTAACTTTTGTTACCCAAAAGTCAATTTTGTTTGTTCCGATGAAATTGTCTTCAGTTCATTTAAATGATTACGGTACCAGTTTACACCGGCGTATTGGGCATTAAGCTGATAAATTTCGGGCTGTTGGTCCAGTAGATCCAAAATATCATTGCATGAAAAATCTGCTTTTTTTGGATAAAGTTCTTCGAATACCCGTTTGATGAATTGATAATCGGCCACATAATCAATGGTAAAACGATGCGACATGGAATAATCCAGGCCGGTATCCCAGGCTACATTGCCTATCCTGAATTTTTCAGGATTTTCCCAGATATAGGGCGTAGTATGTTCCAGCTCTAACGGCCTTTCTGCTTCTTTCCATGCTTTTTCAATACAGCCAATGGTCATTATCTCTACATCATTACCATCCGGAAATGTTGCCGGGTGCAGATTGCCCACGTAGTCGTATTCACTCTCGTTAGAAAAATAAAAATCAAGTACCGTATCAATAATACGCGGATCAATCAGCGGACAATCGGATGGTATTTTAAGAACGATATCTGCGTTAAATTTTTTGGCTGCCTGGTAATGTCTGTCCAGCAAATTATTGAGATTGCCCCGGTAGCAGGGAATATTTATTTTTAGCGCTTCCTGTTCTATCACGTTATCCGATTCTTCTTCGGATGTTGCGATAACAATTTGGGCCGGGTGTTTGATCATTTGCAACCGCTCAATCATTCGGGATAAAAGCGTTTCGCCCAAAATCGGCATCAAAACCTTGCCTGGTAAACGGCTGGACGACATGCGCGCCTGTACTACTATTACTATATTAACTCCCATAAATCCACTTATCTTATCAGGCATATTGAACTTCCTGTTGCAGGGCAACTTCCGGCCGATAGGCAAAGGCCCTTAAAAAATCATCCTTTGTTCCGGCAAAATTAATATAGCTGCTGCAAATGTTGGCGATGTTTTTTGCCGAGGTGCCGTCATTTTGAATAGGCGCCAGTTTTTTCAAATCCTCCACATCAAAATACGAATAAACCTTTTTACCTAAGGCAATACCCGTATACACCACGGTGGAGTATTGGGTAATTAACTCGCTGCAATTAGCTATCATATGATTGGTGTTGCCGGTATGATATATTAAAGTGCCGGCCGGAGCATATTTGCGGATTTCGGCAACGGCCCTGTCAACGTTTTCGTTAGGATGCAGTTTGAAAAGTAATTGCCGGCCTGCGGCAATTTTAACAGCATGCTTTATAAAGCCCGGCCTGTTTTCAAAGCGGTAGGTTTCGCGCATATCTGAGGTGGCTGCCATTACGTAATTGCGGTGCGGGAAATCATTAACTAAAAACTCAATATGATTATCATAATTGGGAATCCCGGTAACAAAAATCTTTTTGGCATCGGTTCCGTAACCAGCGAAATAGCTTTTATAGCCTTCGGAGGCGGCGCAATAAATATCACACACGTTGGTTGATCCGTTTAAAGAAGTATCGCCACTGCAATATGGTGGCAAACCGGTAGCTTTTACAATACGGCTTCGGATAGTGCGGCGGTCAATCATACCTTCCTGCACCCAGATAGTTTTGGTTTTTCTGAATTTTTCGGCCACAATCATGTCGGTACAATTAACTACCAGGTCATAATTATGCTTGTTGCCGCCATAATCTATCTGTAAATCATGCTGAATCAGGTACATTTCCGAGCGATCTTTAAATTGCCCGGTTAAAACGGTGCCTTTGGCTAATGGGGTGTATTTTACAACGAGATTAAGAAAAGAAGTATCCGGAAATAATTGACTAAACCAGCAGTCATACTCGTCCAGATATTTGGAAATCTGGTGCATTTGTGAGGTTTGGTTTATTGAACCTGTAATAAATAGTATCCTTTTCCTCATTACCTTGTCTTAATAAAAAATTAAAACTACAAATTAGGTTTCGGCTTTTATCAGCTGTGGTGTAAAGTTAATATAGGGTTAACAATATATTTAATATGCCCTTGTGTTAAGCTTAAATTAATGTTAATTCCTAAATTAAAGTTACAATTATTTTATTATAATATTTACAAACCTTTCATCCCCAATAAATTTATTGCAAACCCAATGTTAGATAATTTATAAAAAAAGATGCGTTTTTTTAAATAAAGGATAATTATTTGTAAACAAATTGAACAGTTAGCAGCATAAATAATATTTTTATGGCTTATGCCATCGTCGCCGATATTGAGAAAGATAAGACCGATACAGCTGATAGCTGTTATTTTCTTTACCGTGTCCGGTGGTCCGTACGGGCTGGAGCCCTTGCTCTCTTATGCGGGCCAGCATGCGGCTATTTTGTTGTTGCTGATAACCCCGTTATTATGGGATGTGCCCGCAATTTTTGTGGTGCTGGAACTAAACAGCATGATGCCGGTAACCGGCGGCTATTATAGATGGGTAAAGCACGCGCTGGGTACCAAATGGGGTTTTTATGAAGGCTGGTGGACCTGGTTATACACCTTTGTTGATCTGGCTATTTATCCGGGTTTATTTGTTTTTTACGCTGCTTATTTTTTTCCAGAGCTGATGACCTATCGGATTCCTATTTGTTTGGGTGCGATATGGATTTTAGCCGGCCTCAACATTTTAGGGATTGTGCCCGTTGGAAAAACCTCCGTGGTTTTAGGCGTTATAGTGATAGCGCCCTTTGTTATTTTATTTGCTTTGTTTTTTTATCATCATGCCGGGCCAATTGTAATGGCGTCGCCATCATTAAAAGGTTTGCCTTTTCCTTCGCTGGGCATGGCATTGTATACCATCATGTGGAACTGCCTTGGATGGGACAACGTTACCACTTATGCCGAAGAAGTTGAAAAACCGGTACGCTCCTATCTCATTTCTGTTTTTGCTGCTTTTGCACTGGTAATTGTGCTCTACTTTTTGGTTATCCTGGTTTCGCAGCAAAGTGGTATATCTGCGGCTGATTTAAGTGCAAAAGGTTTCCCGGCGGTGGGCGAGCTGCTAAGCGGTAAATGGCTGGGCGCGTTTATTGCCTTTGCTGGTATGGCCAGCAGTTTGGGTATTTATGCAGCTGTTTTACTTTCTGTTTCGCGCGTGCCGAAGGTAATGGCTGATGATAATTTGCTGCCACAGCGTTTAAACAGCCTTCATCCCAAATTTCAAACTCCATACATCTCTATCATTGTATGCTCATTGGTGGTAAGTGTGATGATCCTTTGGCCGTTTGACGATTTGCTGATTATAGATGTTATTGTTTACGGGGCAGGTTTATCATTAGAATATGTTGCATTAATAAAACTAAGACGCTCGATGCCCGATGCTGTACGTCCTTTCAAAATACCTTTAGGCATTACCGGGTTGTGTGTGATGACTGCATTACCGGCCGCCGTATATTTAGTTGCCATGGCGGGCGCTTTTTCATCATCAAGGCAAGGGATATGGGCCGCCGTTTTTGCAATTTCTATTTTGGCAACAGCCGCAGGTATATGGCGATTGATTATTTGGAGAAAGCCTTATTTAAAAACCTGATTGCAATAATATCGTTCAAGATATCCCGAATTACTTTTATTGAATATAATGGAAAAGTAAAAATAAACTATTTAATCTATAGAATTTGTAGTTTAAATTATTATTCTTACTTTTGTATCATAGCAGATGGGCAATGCGTTACTATCTGCAATATCACTGGGAGCTGGCCGGCAGCAGCAGATGGTTCGAATCCGTCCCCTGTAACCATTCTCTCTCTCATATAGGTTTATAATTGGTTAGATCAGCGTTCCTGCCCATCAGGAACGCTTCTTTTTTTTAATCGGGTATTGAAATGACGCGGTTATATTTCCGGCGATAATCCTGTGGAGTAAGGCCCGTTATCTTTTTAAACACCTCGCGAAAGGTTTTAATATCATTATAACCGGCATCATACATCAGCGCATTAATGTTTTGGGCTCCTCTTTCGAGCGCTTTTTTGGCCGACTCAATTTTTACCCGCTGCAAATACTCAAAGGGCGTATTGTGCGTTGCTTTTTTAAAACGCCGGATAAAATTCCGTTTACTCATGTTGGAGTTTTCGGCAATTTCATCAATGTTTATTTGCAGATGATGGTTTTGTTCGATAAAGGTTTGCGCTTTTTGTATTTCATCGTCGCTATGTTGCCGTTGCCCTTTAAAAACCGCGAAATGCGATTGTTTTACCCTGTCCATATCGAGCGAAAACATTTTGCTGGCCCAAATGCCAACCTCTTTGCCGCAAAACTTATCAATCATATACAGGATAAGGTTTAACGATGAAAAAGCACCACCACTGGTATAAATACCATCCTGATCGGTTATCACCATGTCTGATAAAAAATTCACCTCCGGATATCGGCGCAAAATATCGTCCATATCATTCCAATGAGCAGTGCACGAATGCCCGTTAAGCAAACCCGCCTCGGCCAAAAAGTAGCAGCCCGAACACATACTGGCTACTTCCGAGCCATCACGATGCATTTGATTGATCCAATTTATGATGTTTTGATGCTTTTTTAATCCTTCATCGCGATCGCCATAAAACGCAGGCACAATAATCAGGTCGGCCTTTTTAACGTCGTCTATGACATGGTATTGTACAAATGGTGATGATAGTGGTAAAACATTACGGTCACTTATCTCGCCGGCCAGGCTGATTTTAAAAGGCAGCGGCTTTTTATTTTGTTTAAAAAGATTGTTGGTATGGATCAACATATCCATAGCCCCGGTTATGGTTGATAAAGTAACGTCCTCGTGAATAATTAAAACAATCTCTTTCATCCTCAATTAAGTGTATTTTTAGCTAAAAGCAAAAAGCAGAACGCAAAAAGCTTTGGTCTTTCAGCTTTTCGCTTTCTGCTCAAATCAGCTTTCTGCTCAAAATATCAACTAAGCCAGCGCGTTTTTAGCGTACTCGCGGCATTTAATAACCTCTTTAACGGCATCAGAGCCATCGGGTATTTTATATTCCAGTTCAATGGTAGCCGGGAACTTGTAGTCGTTTTTCTTCATTAGTGCCAATACCTCTTTTATAGGTGTATCGCCTTCTCCCCACGGCATATTAGGGCCGTCGTGAAATTTACGGTCTTTAATGTGCATGCTTAAAATGCGTTTGTGATTTTTCAATATAAAATCAACTGGACTGGTGCTGGTCCCGGCAGTGTAATGGCCAATATCTAAATTTATACCATTGTGCTCCGACTGACTTAAAGCAGTGTCCCACAAAGTAGGGGTAGCCTGTGTGTGCGCATGGTAACCCACCATCATATTGTGCTTTTCGGCAATATCGCCCAATCGTTGCGTTTGCACGGCATCGGGCAATTCAACTGTTACATGCGAGCAACCCAGTGCTTTTCCGGCGTTAAAGGCATAATCAATTTCTCCGTCGGTATTTTTAACACCAAGCGCATTGGGTTTCCAGGCATAAATGTTTATCCCGGCTTCGTTAAACATTTTACGGATGGCAAAAAAACCATCCATAATGGTGTTTTCGCGCCAGTTGGCCAATTTGGCATTATAGTCGTCGCTTCCATCGCGTTTTGGCGCCCCTGCATAAGCCTCGGCCGCATCGCCCATTAATTCAACGGCGTTTATATCGCTGTCGATACAATACTGCAGTATTTGCTGAATAGAGCCCGGCATGCTTCTGTACGAATAGGTAATGACCCCAATTTGAACGCCGTTAAATTTTGAATTGGGTTTTGTTTTTGCAAAAACAGCATTTGCAAAAGAACTTTTTGAGGCTAAAGCCATACCCGCAGCCGCGAGCATCCCGGTGCCGATGAAGCGCCGCCTCGAAAAACTTTGTTTTTCCATAATGAATATTTTATAATAGGTTGTTAGGATTGGTTAGTCAAATTTAAATAATAATACTACTAATGCAAATGGGAAATATAGCGGTGGGTTTTAAACTAAGGGTGTTCGAAACATTAAAAAGGGTGTCATGCTGAGGCTCTCGAAGCATGTGGGCAAAGGCCTCTGCGCTCACCCTTCGAGCGCCTCAGGGTGACATCCCAATTAAATTTCGTAATAAAACTCATGTTTCGAACACTCAAGGTTTTAAACCCGTCGCTAGGGGAAAATTGAATTTATTGCAAATATCAACTGAGCTGGTGTCATGCTGAGGCACTCGAAGCACGTGCGCAAAGGCCATACGCTAATGCATTAACGCAAATGTACAACGTTGAGGCCCACCCGCATGCTTCGAGTGCCTACCCATGACACTCTTTTTTAATCATCCTTTATTTGCCATCTTTCAAAACATTTTGAAAGTTTAATAACAAAAGTATCTTTGTAAATGGAATTGACAGAAGCGCGGCAAAAATTTATAGAAGCCTGGGGTAAATTGGGTTCGGAATGGGGTATAAACCGAACCATGGCACAGGTGCATGCGTTGTTGTTAATTACACCGGAGGCACTAACAACCGAAGAAATAATGGAACAGCTCAGTATTTCGCGTGGTAATGCTAATATGACCGTGCGCGACCTGATTAGCTGGGGATTGGTGGAAAAGCAACTTAGGCAAGGCGAGCGTAAAGAATATTTTTATGCCGATAAAGATTCCTGGAATATTGCCAGGCAAGTAGCCAAAGAGCGCCGCAAACGCGAGCTTGACCCCATTATTAAAATATTGGATGAGTTATCGGCGGTAAAAGGCAATGAGAAAGATCCGGAGTATAAAACCTTCCATAAATCGGTTACCGATATTAACAAACTGGCCAAAAATGTTGACAAAACGCTTGAAACGATGCTCAAGGCAGACGAGAGCTGGTTTTGGAAATCTATTTTAAAAGTTTTTAAATAAAACACCTTGTTTTTTGCGCAATTTGTGATTTACGGATGATATGCAATTACTTATATTTGCGATATAATTATCAGGCTGATTTAACCAGCAAATGACTTATTTTCCTGTGGTGTAATGGTAACACATCAGATTCTGGCTCTGAGGATTGAGGTTCGAGCCCTTGCAGGAAAACGAAAATTATATGCTATTCCCCTCCTATCATAACTTTTGCAGGCACCAGGTTGTCATACACCGTAAATTTTGCACATTGGTAGTCTTTATGGGTTCGTGCAGATGGCCTTTTAAGGCGGAGGTATATTTCAATAATGTTTCTTCATTTACCAGGTAGCGTTCCGATCCATCGGGCAACAGGTAACGGTTATTGCCTAAAGGCTGCAGCAGTTTTTCGATGCCGATATCAGATGCCAGTCGCGCAAAAAAATAGCCTCCCGGTTTTAATACCCGCCACATTGATTGGAGCATGTTATCAAAATGTGCTTCGTTATCAGCAAAATGTAGTACCGCGCTGCTTATTACCAGGTCAAAATAATTGTTTTCAAAAGGCAGGTTTTCGGCAGTTGCTGTTATAAAGTTATTGGGCGGGTTGCCGGGCGCCAATACGCCTGCTAACTCTTTTATCGCTGTTACCGCACCGGGGTTAGGATCGACGCCATAAACCTCAAAACCATTTTGTAAAAAATAAACCAGGTTACGGCCGCCGCCACAACCGGCATCCAGTATACGGGTGCAATTATCATATGTGCCTTTTAATAGTTGATCAAAAAGATAAATATCAATATTGCCGTAAAGCTGTTTCAATTGGTTTTGCATAGGGCTAAGGTAATAAAGCCATACGGCCTGATAGGCAGCAGAATAAAAAAACATTTTTTTCGCTCCTATATTTGTTGCATTTTTATGGCATAATCTTAAATAAATCAATTTTTTAAGCTTCACAAAAAAAATGGGCAAAGTAATTTTAGTAACCGGTGCATCATCGGGCATTGGTTTAGCAAGTGCAAACGCACTACAGGCTAAAGGTCATACCGTTTATGGTTCAAGCCGCGATATCAGTCGTTTAAAATCAGTATCATTTAAACCTATCCAACTGGATGTTACCGACGATGCTTCGGTAAAAGCTGCTGTTGACCAGATTATTAAAGCCGAAGGCAAAATTGATGTGTTGGTTAACAACGCCGGTAACGGAGTAACTGGTCCCGCTTATGCCATGCCCGTTGAAAGTGCCAAGCAACAATTTGAGGTTAACTTTTTTGGTGTGATAAGGGTAAGCAGCGCGGTATTGCCAAAAATGATTGAAGCAAAAAACGGATTAGTGATTAACATTAGTTCATTGGCCGGTTTATTTGGTTTGCCTTACCAGGCTTTATACAGTGCATCTAAATATGCAATTGAAGGTTATTCGCAAAGTTTGCGGATGGAACTGCGCAATACCGGCGTAAAAGTAACCCTGATTAACCCGGGCGATTTTAAATCAGACTTTACCCAAAACCGTGCTAAAGTAGCTTTTCCGATAAAAAACGAACAACTGGAAAAAGAATATAACACCGCTGTAGCCAGCATGGAAAAAGACGAAAGCGTGGGCGCTAATCCTGATGTTATTGGTAAAAAGCTTTGCGAAATAGTTGATAAATCGAGTCCGGCACACCGTTACATGGTTGGTGCATTTGGCCAAACCATCGCCGTCACTCTTAAACGCGTATTGCCCGGCGGCATCTTCGAAAAATTAATGAATGACCATTACGGAATCAAATAATTAACGAAGGATCGATATTAAAAAAGGTGCTGCACGTATGTACAGCACCTTTTCTTTGTTAGAACAAAATTCTGCCTATTTAAGGCTTAGGGAGTCAAATTATCAAACACCACATCCGCTGTGCAATGCGAACGATAGGGAATGCCATATTTTGTTGCCGGAATCCACATCGGGGATAAGCTTATCACCCTTACGGCCTCTTCATCCAAAGTACGGATTAATGACCGTTCAACTTTTACTTCTGATAAAGTACCAGTTGTTTCTACATAAAAACCGACTGTCACAATGCCTTTTATTTTGCGCTTTTCAGCCTCTGGATATTGAAGGTTCTTTTTGATAAAAGCGTAATAATCTGCGGGCTCATTGCTAAAAATCGCAGGGGTGGCAAATTTGGTAAATGGGTATTGCTTTCCTGAAAATAGGTAGCCAATACCTGATTTAAGGTCACCCTTGTGAAAAGTGCAAGTAAACCTCCCCGAATCAGCAATAAGGCCTTTCCATTCACCTTCCGGTTTATTTTTTTTTATATCTCCTTCGACTATTATTTTTTTAAACCCCCGATCAAAAAACAATAAATGGCCTGTTCCTTTTGCGGCTAAGATATTTCCGGTGGAGTCGCGCTCTTCAACAATCTCAGTTTTAAAGGTTTTAACGCCCTGCATGCTAACGGTGAAAGAAACATCATAATAGTTATTGGTAACATCGTTAAGATCAACTTTTATGGTGTTATATAGTTTACCATTAGGATAATAAACGGTAACGTAGCCGTTGGGATAGCCATTTTTAAATTGACTATAGCTTTCCCGTTTTCCATTTGGAAAAAAATTGATGCAGGTTCCGTCCAGCACCAGGTAACCTGTTCCTGTTAGCGATGTGGCAACCCTTTTTAGTTTTCCATTGTTATAGTAGTCAAACACCCGGTACAGGTCTTTATCAATAGTGGTATCGGGAGGAAGAATAACACGATAAAAGTCAGCGCTATCTTTGGTTTTAACTGTCTTACCTGTGTTTGTCACATAGACCCGGGTGGTATCAATTTTTCCGGCCTTTGCCCACTGGAAAAAGGATACAGTTATAAGAGATAAAAAAACAATCTTTCGCATAAATAAAATGGTGACAGGTCACTGTATTTTAGCCGACAAAAGTAAAAAACATTTTACCCATAACAATAACCCATTGATTTTTATTAAAATAGCAATACTGATGTGTTTTTCTCTTTTTTAATTTTTAGGCTTTACACCCAATAAAAAGGGTGTTTTTACCCGGTCGGTTTAATAAAGCTTATCCATAAATTTATATTGTTATTTAAAACGGAGCGTTTATTTTAATCAACGTCTTTCGTTTATAACAAGTCAATTATTAACCACCTAAACCTATTAGTTATGCCATGGAAAAAAAATGCCAATGTGGCCATGTACGCAGGAGCCAATTGGAGCAACCTCATTAAGCAGGTTTCAAATACCACACCCCAACAAGCGCGCAGAATTGCCTTGCTTGATCCTAATATTACCTTTTTCTTTTATTGCCGCCAGCCTATGTATCTCAATCCGCTAAACGGAAACCCGGCGCGTCAATTCAATACCGGCGATGCCGTATTCTTCAGCGGTGAACCCTGGTACGGAAGCGCACCACAGTGTGATACCTACCAGAAAGATGAAATGTCAGTTATTTATATCAGTCCCGCGAACGCGCAACAGTTTCAAAACATTGCGTGTTATCAAACGGCCAATGGTTTACCGGCAATTGATGTGGTTTCGCTATTTGGCGGTAATTATGCAAGTGATGTGTTACCATATTTGAGGGCAAACAATAATAATCCGCCAACTCAACAACCATTAAATGATAACATATTGCAGGTATTAACGAATGGCTCCGTAAAATATTTACAAGATAAGGGCATTACCGTGTTGCTTACCATTTTAAATGGATGGCAGCCCGTAGGATGGTCGGAGTTTACAAATCAAAAGGATGCTACCGATTTTGCAGCCTATCTGAAAAAAGATATAATTGATTTATATGGATTAGACGGTATTGACATCGACGATGAGTACAGCACCGGAGCAGCCAATAACACATCCCTGCCCATGATCACAACGATAATGCGGCAAATGATGCCCGATAAAATTATTTCCAAGGCTTTATGGTCCGACTATGGTCCGTTCAGCGGTTCGTGGAATGGACATACACTGGCTCAAAATTTAAATTATGGCTGGGAAATGAGCTATTATGGCGGCGGGCCTGATAGTCGTCTTTCTCCGTATCTCGGCTATGGTATGAATAAAAACCAGCTTGTTCTCGGTTTTTCTGCCGAAAGCAGGTTTCAATCGCAATGGTCGACAGTTGGCCCGGTTAGCGAAGAAATAGTGAAAGAAGGCTACGAAGGTGGGATGATGTTCGATTTTGAAAATCAGCCGGCTAGCCTTGGTTTAATGGAAAATATGGTGAATGCGCTATGCGGCCCCGGCAACTGGAACGTTGACCCTAATTGCAAGCTGCAATAAATTGTAATAGCGTATTAAGAAACGCAATGTCCCATCGGAACATCTGGTTGGTAGTAGTAGAGATGTATAAACAATTACCAGGCGTTCCTATCGGAACGCTTGGTGAATCCGCGTATTTAATATTCTACCAACGAAATGTGCCTAACGGCACATCCGTAACGCCAAATCAGGTGGGGAATTTTAAAAGCGATTTCCCCGGATGCTTCACAATTCGTTAGTCTAACCAACATGAAATTGTTATTTTTGCGTTCCAAGTAATAATATGAGCGAAGAAAGAGCATTAAATTTTATAGAAGAAATAGTTGAAGAAGATATAGCTGCCGGAAGAAACGGAGGCCGGGTACTTACCCGTTTTCCACCCGAGCCTAACGGCTACCTGCATATCGGCCACGCCAAATCCATTTGTTTAAATTTTGGACTGGCATTACGTTATGGTGGGCAAACTAATCTTCGTTTTGATGATACCAACCCGGTTAAGGAAGATATTGAATACGTAGACAGCATTAAGGAAGATGTGAAATGGCTGGGCTTTAAATGGGCCAATGAACTGTACGCCTCTGATTATTTTGATAAACTGTATGATTTTGCAGTAACCATGATTAAAAAGGATCTGGCCTATGTGGACGATAGCAGCGCTGAGGAAATTTCGGCACAAAAAGGTACACCAACAGAGCCGGGTACGCCCAATCAATACCGCAGCCGTTCGATAGAAGAAAACCTGCAATTGTTTGCCGATATGAAGGCCTGCAAATACCCTGACGGCGCTAAAGTGTTGCGTGCCAAAATTGATTTGGCTGCGCCCAATATGCACCTGCGCGATCCGTTGATGTATCGTATTAAGCATACGCATCATCACCGCACCGGTAGCGACTGGTGTATTTACCCTATGTATGATTTTGCTCATGGCCAATCGGACGCAATGGAGGAAATTACCCATTCCATTTGTACGCTGGAGTTTATTCCGCACCGCGATTTGTACAATTGGTTTATTGAAAAGCTGGAGCTATTTCCATCCAAACAATATGAATTTGCCCGTTTAAACCTTAACTATACCGTTATGAGCAAGCGCAAGCTGCTGCAACTGGTAGAAGATAAGCATGTTGACGGGTGGGACGATCCACGCATGCCAACTATAAGTGGTTTGCGCCGCAGGGGATATACGCCCGCTTCCATCCGCGATTTTTGCGAACGCATAGGTGTAGCTAAACGCGAAAACATGATCGACGTAAGTTTGCTGGAATTCTGTATCCGCGAGGATCTGAATAAAACAGCCTGGCGCCGTATGGCAGTGCTTGATCCTATTAAAATGATCATCACCAATTATCCCGAAGGGCAAACTGAAACCATGTTCAGCGAGAATAACCCCGAAGTTGAGGGTGGTGAAGGTGGCAGGGATATTCCTTTTAGCCGTGAGTTGTGGATTGAGCGCGAAGACTTTATGGAAGAACCGCCAAAGAAATTTTTCCGCCTGGGCGTTGGCCTGATGGCAAGGCTAAAAAGCGCCTATATTGTTAAATGCGATAGCTTTGTAAAAGACGTCGATGGCAACGTAACGGAAATACACTGTACCTATATTCCCGAATCAAAATCGGGTAATGATACCAGCGGTATCAATGTAAAAGGCACTATCCACTGGGTAAGTGTACCACACGCACAAACTGCCGAAGTTAGAATGTACGACCGCCTTTTCTGCGTGGAAGATCCATCCAACGAAGATGGCGACTTTAAAGACTATTTAAACCCAACCAGTTTACACATTTTACCAAACGCCTATATTGAGGCCGATTTGGCAAATGCTATACCGGGCAAAGGTTATCAGTTTATACGCAAAGGTTATTTTACACTCGATAAAAACTCAACAGCCGGTAAGCTGGTGTTTAACCGCACGGTGACGCTGAAAGACGGCTGGGTGAAAAAATAATAGTTAGCAGTAGGCAGTTTGCAAAAAAGTAAGCGGCCTACTGAATGCTGCAAACTATTCTATCGTGCATATTCTGATACAAATTGTATAGCACACAGCTTTATTTTCTGACTGCCTACTGCAAACTAAAAACTGCAAACTGTTCTACTGCGCATATTTCTGATAAACATTGTACAGCACATTCAAATCCAGCTGTGTTACGGTTGGGCTGATGTCTGTTTGTACAAAATGGCGCTTAAAGGCTACTATTGCAGCTTTTGGATCAGAGGTATCATAGCCCATTAACTTTAGGGCGATGGTATAATCAAATCCATCGGGCGCAAGTTCCAATACATCATCGCTCCAATAACCAAAACCATGTTGGGCCAATGTTTTCCAGGGGAACAGCGGGCCTGGATCTGGTTTGCGCTTGGGAGCAAAATCCTGGTGTCCTATAAAATTGGCTTGCGGTATATTATAGTTTTTCTTTAGCTGGGCAAGTAAAGCCAGTAAACTGTTAATCTGATCATTGGTAAAAGGCTCGCTGCCGTTGTTGTCAATTTCGATGCCGATAGAGCAACTATTCATATCGGTAACGCTCCCCCATTTACCAACCCCGGCGTGATTGGCCCGCAGGTAATCATTCACCATATGAAAAACCTTTCCGTTTTTGGCTACAACATAATGCGCGCTTACCTGGGTGCTGGTAACCGTAAATGTTCTTAACGTTTGCTGAACAGAATCCTGCGCAGTAAAATGGATAATTACGTAATTGGGTTTGCGAATGCCAAAATTTACCGTGCCCACCCATGCCGAAGGTATCAGCGTACCGGTACTATCCGTCAATGAATCGGGCAATTGCTTTTGGATAGTTTTTGCAAAGCCTTTTGTTTTATCACTATAATATTTATTGGTAACAGCGTATGGTCCTTTTGGGGAGCAAGCTGCCAGTAAAATAACGGCAAGCAGTATGTATAGGTAAGAATGTTTCATAGCTATGGTAACGCTAATTTAAACAATTAGCCGCGTTGTTTTATCAGCGTAACCAAATTGTGATGTTGCAAAAACAGAGCGACGGCAATTTATCTAATCAAAACCAGTCAAAAAAAAGAGGCTGACCCCTTTATGTGAGCCAACCTCTGAATATTTTTGTTGTTTTAAATCTTAATACCTATCGTGGTCTCTGTGATCACGATGATCGCCATCTTCGTGCCAGTGGTTACGATAGTGGTCATCGTGGCTATCGCGGATAATTACCTGATCACGACGGCCTCTATAGTTTGCGTAACGGGCTCTTATCACATTGTGACGCTCCCATGGGTTATGCTCATTTACTACCACTTTGTAAGTGTGGTACCTGTCGAAATGGTAACGTGGAGGCAATGCTCCGGCATGTACCCAAACGTTGTTTTCAAAGTAAACATATTGATGGCGGGGTACATCATAATATGCATCAATATCAGGCATGTAATAATATTCAGCGTGATCGTAACCAACCGGGCCCCATTCTGGCTGAGCTCCTATGTTAACGCCTAAGTCGACATGAACCTGGGCATCGGCTACCTTAACGGATAAGCATCCAAATATTATGGCTGCTGCAAAAAATAACTTTTTCATAAACTATTTTGTATTTGTTAGATAGACAAACATATTACAAAATAGTTTAATATATATTTTTTATAAAGTAGTAATATTTTAACTTATTGAAATAAAGATAATTATTGATCGTCCTTATCCTGATCGGCATTGGCTTTTTTGGATGTCATTGCAAGCATTGGTTTTCCGATTACCTTGTATGAGCCTTCGCCCTTAAGAATAGAAGCAACCAGTTCTTTATCCTGCATTACCTTTACGGCCTGGGCAAGTTCCTTGTCATACTTGAAGTTGGTTTCGTACCGACCCTTTTCGTAATAATAGCGCGAGGCAATTTCATTTTCAAGTACTTGTTTTATTTCGTCTTTATGCAATTGCAGGTCGTTCTTTTTGGTGGCCATCATTTTGGCTTCCAGCGCGGCATACTCCCCTTTTATTTCATCAAACTGTTTTTCTTTTGTGGCTTCGGCTTTTAAATTAGCCAGTACTTTTTCCGAGCTGGTGGTATAGCTGTAGTTTTTGTCGGCCAGGAACTTCACGAAATCGGCGTAATCAGCATCTGATAGGGAGAAATTTTTAACATCAGCCAATGTTTGGTGCTGATCGCGGTAGCGGGTGGCGTAATCAAAAACTAATAATTTACCCACCAGCGTTTGCGTTACATTGGCAAAACGATCCTGTTTAACAAAAATATCAGGATAAATACCACTGCCATCATAAACAGAGCGGCCATCTTTTGTTTTAAACTCATGAATTAGTGAGTCGGCAACTTTTACTACGCTGCCATCATCCTTTCGGTGAGTGTAATCAATTTCCTGTATACAACGGCCCGAAGGAATGTAATACTTGGCGATAGTTATTTTTACCAGACTATTATAAGGCAAATTAAATGTTTGCTGCACCAGGCCCTTACCATAGCTGCGCTGACCGATTACAATTGCCCGGTCAAGATCCTGAAGCGAGCCGGCAACAATTTCTGAAGCCGAGGCCGAGTGACTATTAACCAGTACAACTAAAGGCAAATTGGGCTCAAGCGGTGTGCTCATGGTATTATAAGTAGCATTTTTTTCGGCAATTTTGCCTCTTTGCGATACTACCTCAACATCTTTGGCAACAAACAGGTTTACTATTTTAACGGCTTCTTGTAGTATCCCGCCTCCGTTTGACCGGAGATCAAGAATGATACCGTTAGGGTTGTTCTTTTTTATTGAAGCCAATGCGGCTGTAACCTCTTCGGCAGAGTTTTCTAAAAACTTGTCCAGTTTTATATAACCCATGTTGCCATCAACCATGCCGTAATAGGATACGTTGGGCTGTTTAATTTCATCGCGGACAAGCGTTTTTTCGAAGTCAGGACCGTCGCCACGTTTCACGAGCAGTTTTATGGACGCACCTTTTGAGCCTTTTAACAAAAGGCCAACCTGGTCGTTATCTTTTCCTTCAAGAATAACATCATTTATTTTTACCAGCTGATCGCCGGGGCGGATATCAGCTTTTTGTGCAGGGAACCCGGCAAAAATATCCGAAACAAACACTTTGCCATTGCGGGCAAAAATACCCGCACCAATGCCGCCGTATTGTGTGCTTACATAGTGTAGCTTATAGTCTTCAATTTCTGATTCAGGGACAAACTCGGTATAAGGGTCAAGGCCATCAAGCATAGCATCAACCCCGGTTTTTATCATTTTGGCCGAATTGATATCATCAACATAGTTAATGTTCACTTCTTTGTAAACCGATGCAAAAACATCAAGGTTTTTAGTGATCTGGAAAAGATCATCCTTAAAGCCCCAGGTTGTTAAAGCCAGTACACTTACGCCGGCAAAAAAAACCGTCTTTTTATATTTGTTAAATAACACTTTGCCCTTGTTCATCCTTAAACTCCTTAAAAAATATAAATCTACAAAAAGTGTTTTAACTTTTTTGCGCCCGGGTTGATTTACAGCCGGTTATTGTCAATATTTACTAACGCCTTTTTAAGGGTAAATAGTACATAGTTCCTGTCGCGTTTAACCAGTTCCATTAATTTGCTGATCAGGCTCTCTTCGTTGCCCTCAGCATATTGTAACTGCTCGTCGGTTAGATGGTTGTATTTACGCTGTATTTTAATTTTTACACGTTCCCAATCTTTATTTGAAATGCTGATCTCGGCCATATTAAATTATTTTCAACAAAAATATAAAAATACAAGTTGCCTGTAGCTAAAATTTTGGCAAGGCTATTGTTATTGTACTGTAATTATTTAAAGTAGATAATTATTTGTAGTCTATTTATGAAAATGAGGAGTCTTTTATAAGCCAATTAAACTTAAGGACGGGTAAAAGGTCTATCTCAAACTAAAAACATCTTTATTATGAAAAAGTATTTATTGTGTGCCGCACTATTAGTAGTGGCCAGTATCAGCGCTAAGGCACAATTCTCGCTCGGTATAAAGGGTGGTGTTAATTTTTCGGATATTAATACCAATAACTTTAACAGTTCAACCGTTGCCGGTTACCAGGCTGGCTTATTTGCCCGCATTGGCGGCCCCATTTATTTGCAGCCCGAAGTTTATGTAAGCAGCACCGGCGGCAAGTTCGAGTCGAATGATAATTCGTATAGCGGTAAAGTAACGTTTACCAATTTAAATGTCCCTTTATTGATAGGCGCTCGTTTTGGCCCCAATAGTTTAAACTTCAGGGTAATGGCCGGGCCGGTGTATGTTGCCAATTTAAGTACCAGCGAAAGCCTGTCGCAAAATTTCACCAATGCTTATAATGATTTTGGTCATTATAAAAATAGTACGCTCGGCTATCAGGCTGGTTTTGGTGTGGATATTGGCGCTATCACAGCCGATTTACGCTACCAGGGTAACTTTAGCGATATTGACCAGAGTTACGGTCAGCGACAAAACATCTGGGCCCTAAGTGTTGGCTTTAAAATATTGTAAGCCTGGAAATTTAAAACAGAAATTTATAAAACCCCGCTGGTTGTTGCCAGCGGGGTTTTATTTTACTCGGGGAACAGCCCAAATTGTATTAAATGATGGGTAAAATGTTTGTTATGCCATATTTGCCATTCCTTATAATCCAAAGGGCCAAAATCGCCATGCATAGCTGTGGTGCCAGGCGCTTTAAAGTATTGGTCGAAAACATTCAATTCAGCCATTAGCTGATCAATAGCGGTTTGCAGATTGGCGTATTCATAATGATCGGGCAAGGGGCCTAATACCACGTTTTTGGGTATGCGCGAATCAGTATAAATGCCCTTGATTTTCGATTTTGCGGCTTCATCAGCAGATCTTTCGCAAAAGCCTGTTTTTTTACCGTTGGTATATTGAATCTGATCTATTAAATGCTCAACCATTTGTTGTGGCATCATTTGGCCCCACAGTGGTTTAGCATCAGGACTAAGTGAGCGTAATAATGCTTCCAGTAGCTCCTTATTGTTGATATCGATAAATGGACTCATGGCGTAGATTCTTATTTTAAGGCCGATTATTTATGCGGCTTTTGATTTGCGCATGCCAGCTACAATCCTTTCACGGTGCTGCGTTCCCCAGTTTTTCAACTCTTCTACCACTTTATGTAGCGACTGGCTATAGGGCGTTAGTTCATAGCTGATAATAACCGGCGTTGAGGGAATAACTTTTCGTACCACCAACTCATTCTGTTCCAGCTCGCGCAGTTCTTTGGCCAAAATTTTTGGCGTAATGCCATCCAGCGCACGCTGGATATCGTTAAAGCGCTGCGGCCCGGTAGCTAGCGCAACAATAAGGGGCAATTTCCATTTGCCGCTTACCATATACAAGGCATCTTTTACAGCCATAATGCTGGCCGAGCAGGCTTCGGGCGAATGGTGTTCTTTGTTAAAATGATTTTCCATAATCGGTGGTATCTCGCAGGATAGTACTATCCTTTGGGAAAGTGCTATGTTTTTGATAGTAAAGGTAATTAGTTTTGTGCAAACATTAAAACAAAATGAAAGCAACAAAAATTACTTATTGGATAACTACCGTTATTGTAGCGGTAATGATGGTTTACTCTTTTTACGCATACTTAACTCAACCTGTAATAAAGCAGGCCTTTGAGCACCTGGGCTTTCCAAATTATTTCAGAATTGAATTGGCTGTTTGTAAACTGATAGGTGCTATATTATTGCTTCAGCCAATTAGCAAGCTGGCAAAAGAATGGGCGTACGCGGGCTTTACTATTACATTTGTTTCGGCGGTTATTGCACATGTTTCTTCGGGTGATCCGGCTGCTGTATTTATGGCTCCGGTTATCTTTTTAGTAATTTTGGCGGTATCTTATTTTACTTACCGCAAATTGCAAAGGGCGTAGCGCCACCTAAACGGCGAAGCCCTCATGAATGCCATAAATAATAATAGTTATGAATAATCCTCCCCGGTAGGGAAGATTAAAAAAAATAGACGTGGGCGAAACTGAAGTCTCCCCAACCGGGGGAGATTTAGAGGGGGCCTATATTGCGGCCCTGCTTTGTATGGGGTCTTGTCTTGAATATTTTGAGATCAATGATTTAATTTCAACCTTTGAGTTAACGTCGGTTATTGATAGCCTAAGAAATAGGTTTATCGGGCAGGGCGACGATATAGCCAAGAAAAGAAATCATGAAGCTTCTTCTCACTTCCGCCGGTATCAGCAACACGAGCATCCGTAACGCGCTGGTTGAACTCCTGGGCAAACCGATTTCAGAGTCTAGCGCCCTTTTCGTTCCCACTGCGATATACGCTTTGCCCAACGGGGCTGACATAGCACGAAGAGTGATTTGCGGATCATTAGGCGACCCTTTCTGCGAATTGGGTTGGAAGTCGCTGGGAGTGCTGGAGCTAACGGCTCTGCATAGTATCAAACAAAAGCTTTGGGTTCCTATGCTCCAGGAGACTGACGCTTTGCTCGTTGGAGGAGGCGACTGCCAGTATCTGTGCTATTGGATACAACAGTCGGGATTGGCGGATCTATTGCCGTCGCTACTGCGCAAAACCGTCTACGTGGGCTTGAGCGCCGGTAGTATGGTGATGACCCGCTTTGGAACCACTTATGGTAACCATATGCTGCCAGCCGAAAGCGATAAGCCGCTGGGACTGCTTGATTTTGCTTTGCATCCGCATCTGGATCATGAGTGGTTTCCGAAAAATTCCATGGCGAACCTTGAAAAACTGGCCGCTACGATAGCAGCGCCGTTATATGCGATTGATGATCAGGCCGCCATTAAAGTGACCGACGGTACCATCAAAGTCGTCTCCGAGGGACATTGGAAGCTATTTACCCCTTAATATCACCAATACCGACGTTTAAAAGACTTCGATTAGCAGCATTCATGACGGCCTTCGCCGCTTAGCTGAGGCTAAAATGCAATTTGAGCTTTCTAACAAAATAATTTGAGCTTTTCAACAAAACGCCGGGCGGTTAACTAACCTATCTTTGTTATATAAAATTTAAAAAAAGATGACAAAGATTTGGTTTATAACAGGCAGCTCCCGCGGATTAGGGCGCAGCCTTATAGAAGCGGTTTTGGCCGCAGGTGATAAAGTTGCAGCAACAGCCCGCAATACTGAACAATTAAATGACCTTGTTGAGCAATATAAGGATAACATTTACCCTATAAAATTGGATGTGACCGATTATAAGCAGGTTCACAAGGTAGTTGCTGATACGATTGCCCATTTTGGAAAAATTGATGTTTTGGTAAATAATGCCGGCTTCGGTATTGTAGGTGCGGCAGAAGCTTATACAGACGAACAGGTTCGCAGTCAGTTGGAAACTAATTTGTATGCCCCGATAGAAATAACACGTGCCGTGTTGCCTTATATGCGAAAGGAACGTTCGGGACGTATTTTGCAGATCAGCTCTATTGGCGGTCGGGTGGGAAACCCAGGAATATCCATTTACCAGGCGGCAAAATTTGGCCTTGGCGGTTTTAGCGAAGGTTTGGCTAAAGAAGTTGCGCCATTAGGCATACTGGTAACTTGCGTAGAGCCGGGTGGTTTCCGTACCGATTGGTCAGGCGACTCGATGAGCTATGCACCGCAGGTAGAAGGCTACGAAACCACGGTAGACAAAAGAACCGAGCTATTTAAAAGCAAACAATTTGTACCCATGGGCGATCCGGATAAGGCTGCAAAAGTAATGGTTGATTTGGCCGAAAGCCCTGAACCCCCCGTACACTTGGTATTGGGAAGCGAAGCCATAGGCATGTTAAAAAATGCTAACGCAGCCAGGGATACTGAAATGGAAAAATGGATGCCGGTAAGTATCTCAACCGACCATGACGAGGCCGAAAATTTTCTGGAAACAGAAATGGGTAAATCATTTTTTGGGCCTAAAAAATAAAAGAACCAACTTGCGCTCGTTTGCAACGAGTGCTTAAAATGGTTTTACGTTTGTAACGTGTATTTCTGTTAATTATGGGCGATGCAATCGCCCAGCCACGTTAAGCACTCGTTGCAAACGAGCGCAAGAGAAACTATATTTGAATAAATCATGGCATCAACCGAAGCAAATACCAGCCCCAGAATATTGTATTCCTGCTATTCGAATGTAAGCAGGGATGGCGAGCAATTTATCCCGCAGCATATTTTCGGGTTTATTGTTTCGGGCAGTACTACTGTTAGCATGGATGGCAAATCATATATCTTTAATGCCGGCGACTTTAGGTTTTTGCGAAAAAACCAGCTGGCTAAGTTTGTAAAGCAGCCTCCGGCGGGCGGTGAATTTAAAACGATTTCCATAACAATGGATGAGGGCACTTTGCGCAGCGTGAGCGAAGAGCTTAACCTGAAAGCAGATAAACCCTATACAGGTGAAAGCGCACTGACGCTAAAGCCCAATAATTTGTTTGGTAATTATATCGACTCGTTAGCGCCTTATATGGATGGTGCACAGGAAATCAGTAAAACGCTTACCGCTTTAAAAGTAAAGGAAGCCATTATGATACTGCTGCAAACTAACTCCGAGCTAAAGAACGTACTGTTTGATTTTAGCGAACCCGGGAAAATTGATTTGGAAGCCTTTATGAATAAAAACTATAAATTCAATGTTGATATTACCCGGTTCGCTTATCTCACGGGGCGTAGTTTGGCCACCTTTAAAAGGGATTTTGCAAAAATATTTCATACCTCGCCAAACAGGTGGCTGCAACTAAAGCGTCTCGGTGATGCCTACTATCTGCTCAAAGAAAATGGCTGGAAAACGTCGGATGTGTATATGGAAGTTGGTTTTAAAGATTTTTCGCATTTTTCATATGCTTTTAAAAAAACTTATGGTGTTGCGCCGTCTACGGTGGCTTGATTTTAAATGATATCCTGCTGAGTTTAAAATCAGGGGAAGGTGAAATGACAACATGCGCCGTAGGTGCAAAATATCGGTAGAATATTGTTGTAACCCCATTTATGCGTGCCGTAGGTACGCTACGTGCCTGCGTATAGGTTTCGTACCGATGGCACGGATATGGTTATTGATTTTTTTTCTACCAAGATTTGACTCCGATGGGGTCTTTGTTCTGATTTAATTATACCTGGCATGGGTATGCTGGCATTTACAGATCAATAAAAAAGCCCCGGGCACTACTCCGGGGCCAACTTACATAAACTATAAAACTGAACACAAAACGCCTTGTTGAGCTTAAAGCTAAAAGACTAAAGCATAAAGCTTTTTGTCTTATCATCTATCGTCACTAATCGTCCTTCAGCCTTAATATTTTTAAATCAGGTAAAGCTTTGCGCCTAATATATTACGAACACCCCATGGAATTACCGCAGTTTAAGCACTTGTAACAAGTGCCCGAGCGTATGGTTGTATGTCCGCAGGTGCTACAGGCCGGGGCATCGCTTTGTACGCCCATGCTTACATCAAAACTATATTTTTTACTGTTGTTATTATTGGCGGCAACGGGTCTGCTCATGGGTTCAAACACGTTGGTCTCATCCGGGTTAACATCGCTGTTGTCCATTTGCGGGTTGCCGGTTATCCCATTTTGATCTGTTATTACGTGAACCAGGTCGGTACGGTTCTGATATTCGTAACCCAGCATCCTGAAAATGTAATCAATAATGGAGGTTGCGCTTTTTATATTGGCATGGCCAACCACCATTCCGGCAGGTTCAAAACGGGTAAAGGTAAATTTCTCTACGTATTCTTCCAGCGGCACACCGTACTGCAAGCCCACCGATACCGCAATGGCAAAACAGTTCATTAATGAGCGGAAAGTTGCGCCCTCTTTGTGCATATCCACAAAAATTTCGCCCAGGGTGCCGTCCTCATATTCGCCAGTACGCACAAATACGGTTTGGCCATCAATGCTGGCCTTTTGGGTATAACCGCGGCGCTTAAACGGCAGGCTCTTTTTTTGCACCACCCGCGAAAGCTGCCGCATAAAGCTGGTATCGTGCGATTTTTCGATAATAGCGATAGCCGCTTCAATTACCTGTTCCGGCGTTAAATCGCTCAGTTTTACATTGGCAGCTTTGCCTAAAACTTCTTCAACAGTGTCCAGCTTTTCATCAGCAACAACTTCTTCTTTTTCCTCCTTAACATCAGATTTGGTTGACAACGGCTGCGATAATTTACAACCATCGCGATAAAGCGCATTAGCTTTTAAACCCAGCTGCCATGATAGTTTGTAGCAATCTTTTATCTCATCAACCTTAGCCTCATTAGGCAGGTTGATAGTTTTGGAGATAGCACCCGAAAGAAAAGGCTGCGCGGCCGCCATCATTTTAATGTGCCCATGCGAGTGGATGTAACGCTCACCTTTTGCGCCGCATTTGTTAGCGCAATCAAATATAGGGTAATGTTCTTTTTTGAGATATGGGGCACCTTCAATGGTCATGGTACCGCAGATATACTCGTTAGCTTCGGCAATTTGCTTGCGGCTAAAGCCCAATCCTCGCAGTACATTAAAGTCGGGTGCATTGTATTGCTCGGCGGTAAAGCCAAGGCGTTTTAAACAATCTTCCCCAAGGCTCCATATGTTAAATGCAAAGCTGATTTCAAAAGCGGCAATAAGACCTTTGTCGAGGCTCTCCAGTTCGTCATCGGTTAAACCTTTTGCCTTTAAGCTTTCGTAATTGATGTGCGGAGCGCTATTTAGAGTGGCGGCACCCTTGGCGTAATTAACTATAGCAGTTACCTCATGGTCGGTATAGCCTAAATTACTTAGCGCCTGTGGCACAGCTTGGTTAATAATTTTGAAATAACCACCACCCGAAAGCTTTTTGAATTTAACCAAGGCAAAATCGGGTTCGATACCGGTGGTATCGCAATCCATTACTAAACCGATGGTTCCGGTAGGGGCAATTACGGTTGTTTGTGCGTTGCGATAACCATGTTTTTCGCCCATTTCAACTGCCTTGTCCCAGGCGTTGCAGGCTGCAGACAATAGATAATCGGGGCATTGTCCCTGGTCAATTCCCGGCGGCGCAATTTCCAGTCCTTCGTAATTGCCGGTAGAGTTATAGGCAGCATAACGGTGATTGCGCATTACGCGCAGCATATGCTGTTTGTTATCGTCAAAACGTTTAAAGGTTCCCAGCTCACGGGCCATTTCGGCCGAAGTAGCGTAGGCAGTACCGGTCATGATTGCGGTAATGGCACCACCTATGGCGCGTGCCTTTTTGCTGTCGTAAGGAATACCGTTTACCATCAGCGCCGAGCCAAGATTGGCATAGCCCAAGCCAAGGGTGCGGTAATCATACGAGAGTTGAGCTACTTCTTTTGACGGGAACTGCGCCATTAATACTGATATTTCCAGTACGATGGTCCAGATGCGGCAGGTATGTTCAAAACCCTTTACGTCAAACACGCGGGTTTTTGGATCAAAGAAATGCGCCAGGTTGATGGATGCCAGGTTGCAGGCGGTGTTATCCAAAAACATGTATTCCGAACATGGGTTTGATGCGTTAATGCGACCACCCTCTGGGCAGGTATGCCACTCGTTAATGGTGGTATCAAACTGTACACCCGGGTCAGCACAGGCCCAGGCAGCAAAAGCAATATCGTCCCATAGTTTTTGTGCCGATACCGATTTAACGGCCTTGCCGCTTACGCGACTGGTTAGCTCCCAGGGCTGCTGCTTGTCAAGCGCTTTAAAGAAATTGTTGGGGATACGTACCGAGTTATTGGAGTTTTGTCCGGATACAGTCCTGTATGCTTCGCCTTCATAATCTGACGAATAACCTGCGGCAATTAAGGCGGCTACCTTTTTCTCTTCTTCAACTTTCCAGTTAATGAAACCTTCTATTTCGGGGTGATCCAGATCTAAACAAACCATTTTGGCAGCACGGCGGGTTGTTCCGCCTGATTTGATAGCCCCAGCGGCTCTGTCGCCAATTTTCAGGAATGACATTAAGCCCGATGAATAACCACCACCGGCCAGTTTTTCGTTATCGCCTCTTATTTTGGAGAAGTTGGTGCCCACACCCGATCCGTATTTGAAAATGCGCGCCTCGCGTACCCAAAGATCCATAATGCCACCCTCGTTCACCAAATCATCATCAACAGAAAGAATAAAACAGGCATGCGGCTGCGGGCGTTCATAAGCTGAGGTTGATTTGCTCAACTCCTCAGTAACCGGGTCGACAAAATAATGTCCTTGCGGTTTACCGGTAATACCGTACGAACTATAAAGACCGGTATTGAACCATTGCGGCGAGTTGGGTGCGGCGAGTTGCCCGGTAATAGTATAAACTATTTCATCGTAAAAAATCTCTGCATCATTTGGCGAAGCAAAATAGCCGTAGCGCATTCCCCAGTCTTTCCAGCAATTTGCCATACGGTGGGCCACTTGTTTGATGCTCCGCTCTCCGCCTTCCGTCCCATCCGCCTGCGGAACGCCTGCCCGGCGGAAATACTTTTGAGCCAAAATATCCGTAGCCACCTGCGACCACGTAGATGGTACTTCCACATCATTCATTTCAAACACTGCATCGCCCGACGGGTTACGGATAACGGACGAGCGTTTATCATATTTAAACAAATCAAATACATTAATATTTTCTTTGCTGAAGTGCCTTTGAATTACTAATCCTTTGTCACTTAATCCTTCTGATGTTTTTGTAGTAGCTTTATTCATAGTAGTAAGATGGGCGGTATAAAATTTATCAAAAAAACCTTTAGGGGGTTTATATCAAATTTATTATTCTGAAAAGCAGCATTCAATGCAGAGTTTTCCACAACATTGTTACAATGGGCCGCCTTTGTGCGCGCACCCGCACAAATGATTAGTTTATAAAGAATTAACCCTGTTGAAAACTAAAAAAGCCGTAATTATTTTAATTAGAAAGGCTTAAAACTATGGGGAATATAGCCCCCTCTAAATCTCCCCCGGAAGGGGAGACTTTAAATTCTTTTGGGACATAATAAAATGCGGTCAAAGCCCCTCTCTTCCGGAGAGGGGTTGGGGTGAGGCCAAAAAAAAGACCGCCACCAATTAAGGGGCAGTCTTTCAACGAATATCTGGTCAGTTTCAGTAAAAAATTTATTTTCCTTATAATGACTACTGCAACGACTAATAGATACCGTTTTGATGGTTGATAAGTGAAGAAGCCTGCTCCAGCGACATACCAAAATGATCGGCCACTAATTGAGGCGGGTTGGAATTTAACCAGTCATTTAGTGATATCTCCTGGTAAACAGGGCTATTGAACAATATGATCAGTTTTAAAGTTTCGGTACCCGTATTTTCAATAAAGTGGCCATAGCCCTGCTTAATAAAGCCAACCATCCCTTTTTTATAGGGCATTGTTTTTACACGACCATGCGATCCAAAAATGCTTAACTCGCCCTGTCCCTGCATTACATACTGCCACTCATCGGCATTGGGGTGCCAGTGTAACTCGCGGATAGCACCGGGTTCTATATTCATGCGCATGGAGGTTATGGTATTTTGAATTGGGAACTCAAGTGATGAAACCAATTTTACCGAGCCGCCTTTAAATTCCTGGTATATGCCATCTTTTTCCATACTGAATTTGTGCAGCGAGGTGCTGAACGGAATGGCTTGATTTATATTTTTCGGTCTTGGTTTTTCGGCAATTTTCCCAACACCGATGTAAAGCTCCTTTTTAGGCAGACCCGAAAAGAAGCTTGCAGGTAAGCCTGTATTTTTAGCCATAATAGCCGGCGGCACATGGCTGATCCAATCGGTAACGCTAAAAGTACCAAACTCAGAAAAATGGCCGCTATCAAAACCCAATAAAAAATGACATGGCTTATCTCCTAAACATTGCAGCATATGGCCATGCCCTTTCGGAAAAAACCAAATGTCGCCTTTTTGAAAATCATCTGTTGAGGTTGTTCCATCAGGTGTAATTACGGTTGTTCTTACCTCTCCATCTAAAATATATGCCCATTCAGCAGCGATAGAATGCCAATGCATTTCGCGGAAAGCGCCGGGCTTAAGGCGCATTGATACGCCGGCAATGCTTTGCGAAACCGGAAATTCTTCAACGGTAGCTTCTTTTGCCGAGCCTCCTTCGCTCAGGTAGCCTTTACTGCCGTTTTCAATATCGTAAACAAAATCTTCCAGCTCTTCCTGCGGGGCCGGGGCTTTTTTATTATCGGGTGATGTTTTGGCCGAAGCTTTTTCGGGTACTAATGCGCCAATGCTGGTTGCTGCTGTCACCAATCCCAGGGTTGACAGCGATGCTCTGGAAATAAATCCGCGTCGTGTAGTTTCCATTGTACTATATTTTTTAATAGGGTTAATTAACAAATTTTATTATAACATCATATGTTTTATAAAACATATGATGTTTACAAAAGTAGAAATATTTATTCATCTGCAAACTTTTTTTAGAAAAAATAGCACGTCGACCATAAAAAACAGAATTTATCCAATAACTGAACTTAATTTTGCGGCTTTTGCTTTATTTATATCAAATTAGAGGCAGGCATCAAAAGGTCTTATTACAAACACAAACATGTGATGTTTAAATAAATAGACTTACTTTTGTAAAGCAATTGTTAACAGTATGGCGATAAAAGAAAAATTATCCGAACGGATCACCAACCAGATAAGGCAGGATATCAGCAAGGGAAAATATCCCCCTAATGAAAAGATTCCGGCCGAGCCGGAGCTGATGAAGCTTTATGGCGTGGGCAGATCAACCATACGCGAGGCTATTAAATCGTTGGCGATATCAGGTATTTTAAAGGTACAACAGGGATCGGGTACTTTTGTGAACGATGATCAGGAAAGCGAAACGATTGACGAAAAACTGAAACATGCCGATTTTGACGATATTCATGCGGTAAGAAGATTACTGGAAGAAGAAATAGTAAAATTGGCAGCCATAAACCACACCGAAGAACAGCTAAAAGAAATGGAACGATGCCTGGAAGACCGCAGATTAGCTATACTGGCCGAGCAGGCTTTACAATGTGCAAATGCTGATATTGCTTTTCATATGGTGATTGCTCAGGCATCTAAAAACAATGTACTGGCCCAGCTTTATAAAAGCTTTACCATTATCATTCGTGATTTTTTTTCGCGCAGGGAAACGCGCGGCATCACCCATTTCGCTATGAACCACCACCTGCACGAAGAATTATTTAAAGCCATCAAAAGCAAAAAACAGAAGCAGGCGCAGCAGGTAATACTGCAGATATTGGATAATAGTTATTAGGCCCCCTCTAAATCTCCCCCGGTAGGGGAGACTTTAGCTTCGCGTCCGAGTTTTGTTTTTTAAATCCTCCCCGGTAGGGAGGACTTAGGTGGGGCTACTAAACACCTCTAACGCCGTTTTAATCCGGTTAAAAGTTTCTTCTTTACCTAATAGCTGGGCTATATCAAAAACATGTGGGCCAAATTTACCACCTACCAGCATCACCCGGAAAGGGAGCAGCAATTCGCCAACTTTAATGGCTTTTTCTTCGGCTAATGCTTTGAAAGCGGCTTCCAAATCATGGGCCTGCCAGGTTACGGTATCCAGTTTAACGGTTAATTCGTTAAAGATGTCGGTTTTAGCGTCTGTCCATTTTGGTTTAACGGAGTTGACGTCATATTCTTTTGGCAGCTCAAAAAAGTAAGCGGCCTGTTGGTAAAAATCGGGCAGTAACACACAACGATCCTTTACCTGGTCAATTACTTTTAACAGGTAATTATCGTTGGCAACAACAACATTTTTATCCTCAAGTACCTTTTTTACTTCCGGCAATAGACTCGCAGCTTCCGAACGCTTAATCCACTCCGCATTGAACCATTTGGCTTTTTCAAAATCAAATTTTGCCCCGGCTTTGCTTATACGCTCAAGGGAGAATTTTTCTATCAGCTCGTTTAAAGTAAAGATCTCCTGGTCGGTGCCATCGTTCCAGCCGAGGGTTGCCAGCAGGTTTAAAAAGGCTTCGGGTAAAAAGCCCAATTCACGAAAACCGGGTGTTAATTCTCCTGTTTTTGCATCGAACCAGTTCATGGCATAAACCGGGAAACCCAGGCGTGCGCCATCGCGCTTGCTTAATTTACCGTGACCATCGGGTTTTAATATTAATGGGAGGTGTGCCCATTGTGGCATATCAGCTTTCCAGCCCAGATATTCCCATAGCAGCAAATGCACCGGTGCTGATGGTAACCACTCCTCGCCTCTAAAGGCATGGGTGATTTTCATCAGGTAATCATCAACCACTACAGCTAAATGGTAGGTTGGCATACCATCGGCCTTTAATAAAACTTTATCGTCAACCTGGTTAGTTTCAAAACTTACTTGACCGCGAATCAAATCGTTAAAACTTACCTTTTCGTCGGTCGGCATTTTTATGCGGATAACATGAGGTGTTCCTGCATTCAGCAGTTCGGTAACTTCATGTGTTGGTAATGACAGCGAATTGCGCAATCCGTCGCGATATGCTTGTCCGTATTGAAAATTTGGAATTTCTTTACGGTTTTTGTCCAATTCTTCGGGCGTATCAAATGCATAATAAGCATGCCCCTGTCCTACCAATTGCTCGGCATATTTGCGATACATTGATTTGCGCTCGCTTTGGCGATATGGCGCATACGGGCCGCCCACAACCGGACTTTCATCAGGCAATAAGCCACACCATTTTAAACAGTCTAAAATATATTCTTCGGCACCCTCTACATAGCGGGTTTGATCGGTGTCTTCAATCCTTAAAACAAAATCGCCTTTATGTTTTTTGGCGAAAAGGTAATTAAACAACACAGTGCGTACGCCACCCAGGTGCAAGCCACCCGTAGGACTCGGTGCAAACCTTACTCTAACTTTTTTATCAGACATAATGAGGGCAAAGATAGGGTTTGTTTTTTAGTCCGAAAGACCGTCTTCCATAACGATGGGTTTAAAACTAAAGGTGTTCGAAACCTTTAAAATAAACAACAAGATTGTCATCCTGAGCGATAGCGAAGTATCTTCTGCTTCAGAAAAGCAAGCGTTCATGCATGTTGGAGAAGATTCTTCATTACATTCAGAATGACAAAAAGGGGTTCTTTATATGTTTCGAACACTCATGGTTTAAAACCCATTGTTATAATAGGGCAACATTTGATTTTCCAACTTTCGCGACTTTTTACGTATTTTGGGCGAATTATTAGCAGTTCATTTGTCAAAGAATCAAATTAATATTGGGACTTCTGGTCGCCGAATTCGGAATCTTCTCACATTCCCAACATTCGGATCGCTAAAAGGCAATAGTCCGTATCAACAGAAAAAGCGATGGAAATATTCACTGCTTACTTTTGCATTGGTTATTGCCAGTGGCTCCCTATTGTATACCAATTACCTGGTGCGCAACATTGCCCGTTCTGAACGTACCCGTGCGCAGGTTTGGGCAATGAGCATGAAGCAGGTACTGGCATCGGATGATAACGACTTTTTAAATTACGTTTTTGCCGTGCGCGACAGCTCAACCGTACCGGCCATAGTTACCGACGACAAGGATGACATCCTGCTATCGCGCGGATTGGATGCCAACAAAACCTTTATTAAACTGGCCGCCGAGGGTAATAAAAAGCTGAAGTACGACCCTGCTTACTTTGAATCGGAACTGGCGTACATGAAAAAACAGCACGAGCCCATAAAGCTTACTGTTTTAGGTACCCCGTGGTTTGTGTATTACAAAGATTCGGCCCTGTTAACGCAACTTAAATTTTTCCCTTACATACAGCTTTCGGTAATTGCTATTTTCTTGCTGATGGCATACACGGCATTCAGCTCGTCACGTAAGTCGGAGCAGAACCAGGTGTGGGTGGGTTTAGCTAAAGAAACGGCGCATCAATTGGGTACGCCCATATCATCATTAATGGCATGGATTGAGCTGATGAAAGAAAAGTTTGATGCTGAAGATGATCAGCTGATAGCGGAGATGGAAAACGATGTGAAGCGCCTGGAAATAGTTGCCGACCGTTTTTCAAAAATCGGCTCCAAACCAAAACTGGAAGATCATAAAGTTTATGAAGTAGTAAAGGATTTTGTTGATTATTTTAGAGTGAGGGTGAGTAAAAATATCAGCTTTGAAATGAAGGGAAATCCTTACCTGCAGGCGGGCTTAAACGTGCCTTTGTTTGATTGGGTGTTAGAGAACCTATTAAAAAATGCCGTTAATGCAATAGAGGGAAAAGGCGCTATTAGAGTCGAAATATCGGGCAATAAAATAAAGAAACAGGTATTTATTGACATTACTGATACCGGGAAAGGTATCCCGCGGTCTAAATTTGATACCGTATTTCAACCGGGATACACCACGCGTAAACGGGGTTGGGGGCTGGGACTGTCATTAACCAAACGGATGGTTGAGAATTACCATAACGGGCAAATATTTGTGCGCGACTCGGAAGTAGGGAAAGGAACAACTTTCAGAATTGTATTAAAAAACACTAAACATGATAAACAGACCACAACCCGATGAATATTCGGCTTTCGCTTCAAGGTATGTAAACCTGGTAGGGAATGATCCCATATTGCAAATACTGGAAAATCAGAAAGATATTACCAGCAAACTTTTCGGCGGGATAGATGCTGATAAAGCTATGTATGCTTACGCAGATGGTAAATGGACCATTAAACAGGTTTTAGGGCATATGATAGATACTGAACGGGTTCATTCTTACAGAGCGCTGGCTTTCTCGCACGAAGCTATCGAATTGCCGGGGTTTGATCAGGATGTTTATATGGCGAATGCAACGTTCAATTCGCGTACGCTGGAAGATCTTATTGGCGAATATAAAACGGTAAGGGAATCAGCGCTTTACCTTTTCCGTTCGATGAGCGAAGAGCAGTTAACGCGGAAAGGGATTGCCAGTGGCAGTCCCGTTTCGGTAAGAGCTTTTGCTTATATGATTGCCGGTCATGAACTGCATCATATTAAAATATTGAAGGAGAAGTATTTGTAGTTGGATTGGTAAAATTAGTTGATTGAGTTAGATTAAGTTTAAGTGGTTGATTAAGTTGGTTTTTATACCTTTTTCATCCAACCTAATCAACTCAATCCAACCCAATCAACTCAATCAACTTTGTTATCATCGCCCTCTTTCTTTTCCATCTTATAAGATAAAAATAGACCGCCTCCGCCAAATACAGCAATCAGTGCAAAGTAAATAGCTACGTTGCCATCATCATCAACCCCTGCCATTTTGCTGAATAAGGTATGATCCAAAACATAGGCCAAAAATAAGCCTGTACCTGCACCTATCAATAATAAACCCCATTTTAAGGTTTGAAAAGGAGCTGATTGCGGTTTGTACCTGCGTGGATCCATGCCACGTTCAATCATTGCCATTCGTTCGCGTTTTGAAAGGTAAACTATACCAAAAATCATTGCAAACATTCCAATAGGTACTAAAATTGGAATTAAAACGCCTAGTTCTTCTGCGCCCATAATATTTAAATTTTATTGTTAATAACTTGTTTCATTTAATCACCCTAACGGTGTATTTGCAAGCTATGACCACATGATTTTAAAACAGGTTACAGTCTGCGTGAAAAAAGTTTGCAGTTTGTAGTGTGCAGTTGGCAGACGGTTTATAGATTTCAGTTTGCGGTAAGCCGTTTGCAATTTGCAGTTTTTTGGATTGGTAAACCAGATAACCTAACTTTGATTGTCGGTATTTTGCAAACTGTCAATTGCAAACTGCAAACTATTTCAAAGAAACTGTAACCTTAATTGGCAACGCGTAGTCAGAGGGCTATAACAGATGCAAAGCAAGCTTTCAGATATAGCGTTAATAGAACAAACCCTGGCCGGGAACCAGCAGGCGTATGCCGATTTGGTTAAACGGCATCAGCGTTTTGTGTTTACCCTGGCTATGCGTTTTGTAAAAACCCGCGAAGATGCAGAAGAAGTGGCACAGGATAGCTTTATAAAGGCTTACCGTTCGTTATCGGCGTTTCAGGGGAATTCAAAATTCAGTACATGGCTTTATCGTATTGTTTATACCACCGCCATGACTTTTTTACGAAAACGGCGCCTTGATACAGATTCTATCGATGACGAAGAAACCTATATCCAGATAGAAAGCAAAGCATCCGGATATGATGTAAACAATGTAGAGAATAAGTCGCGGTCGTTTTATTTGAACCAGGCGATAGAACAGCTTTTACCTGATGATGCCGCTATTATCACCATGTTTTACCAGGGAGAACAATCATTGGATGAGATAGGCAATGCATTGGGGATGGAAGCAAATACCGTGAAGGTAAAATTATTCAGGGCGCGTCAGCGTTTAAAAGAAAAGCTGGAACGCAATTTAAAACACGAAGCAAAGGAGTTGATATGAATAACATGGAAGAAATACTTTGGAACTATATTGATGGCAATTGTACTCCCGATGAGCACAAAGCCATTACCGAAACTATTGCCAAAGATGAAGCTTACTGCCTTAAATACCAGGAACTATTAAACCTGAATAAGGAGTTTATGGCGATGGAGATTGATGAACCGCCAATGGCCTTTACTTATAATGTGATAGAGGCTATCCGCACCGAAAATGCACAGCAGCCATTAAAGGCAGCTATTAATAACAGGATAATTATGGGCATAGCAGCCTTTTTTGTGCTAACCATTTTAACCCTGTTGGGATACGCTTTATCACATGTAAGTCTTGCCGCTGCGGTGAGCCATCCGGCGCCCCTTGCATCCAATTTGAAGGTACCTAATTTGAATAGCTTTTTATCAAAACCGGTAATACAGGTATTTTTCTTTTTTGATGTGGTGTTGGGATTGTTTCTGTTCGATACCTACCTGCGTCGGAAAAAAGTTCAAAAAGAGATACAATAAGTGTATGACAAAAACAACAGTCGGCTTGCCCTATTGTAAATGTTGTGTCAAATCAAAAACGTCAAAACGAATTTATTGTGCCATTTAATAACATTGGTATAATAATTGTTTAATACTTTACAGACTGGCAATCTGCCAGTTCAATTGTGATAAGGTTTAGGTTGAAAGCCCCCAAACAGCAAGTGTGAGGGGGCTTTTATTTTGCACCCATTTTTGGTTGTTAATTTATTGGCGCTTATTGGAATTATCCTTTTTGTATTAATAACTTAGTATAAAAATAATCAATTATGAAAAACCACCTTATCGGTATGTTGCTTATCCTTTTTGGAGGACTAAGTTATAACACTTATGCGCAGACACCCCGCATACCCGAAGCCAGTTCAACCCAAACCATTATTCAGGATTTTGGATTAGGAAAAATTACCATTACTTATTCGAGGCCGAATGTTAAAGACCGTGTAATTTTTGGTGGGATAAACCCTTATGGGCAGGTATGGCGCACGGGAGCCAACGCAGCTACTATCATTAATTTTACCGAAAATGTAATTATTGAAGGCAATAAAGTACCGGCAGGCACCTATTCATTATTTACTATTCCCGATAAAGATGAATGGACCGTTATTTTAAACAAGACGGTTAAGCAATGGGGTGCGTACAGCTATAAACAGGCCGATGACTTTTTACGTTTCAAAGTAAAGCCCGTTCATTTAGATGAAAAAAGAGAAACCTTTACCATACAGTTTGCCAATCAAACTACCAAATCATCAGATATGCATTTGGTATGGGATCATACCGCTATTTATGTGCACTTGCAAACGGATGATGACGCGCAGATAATGGCCAATATTGATACGTTGATGAAAGGGAATAGAAAGCCTTACTATTTTAATGTTATTCAATATTACTACGAGAATAATAAGGACATGAAGGTTGCTTTGGCTTGGGTTTTAGAAGCCGAAAAAGTTGACCCGGGACAATGGTATAATTTGTGGGAGGCCCGCATCCGTTTAAGAATGGGTGATAAACCAGGTGCTATTGCTGCTGCACAGGCCGGAATAAAAATGTCAAAAGCAGTTAATGATGATGAATATGTGCGTTTAAACCAGGCGGTGCTTGACCAGGCAGGAAGCTAATCTTCAATTATCAAGGCAGGTTGAACATCATCTACAGGTAGCATAAATAGCTGTAATCAGACTTCCGAAGTTTCAAAAACTTCGGAAGTCTTTCTTAAACCGCCGGCAACGTAAACCGCACTTTATCTTTTGAGATTGCGCCATTTTTTTTATAAAAGGCAATTGCCGGGACATTAAAATCCGGAGTTTGCCATTGGACGTTTACGCATTGCTTTTCGGTGGCCAGGGCTTTTAATTTGCCCAGTATTACAGAGCCGATACCCGTACAGCGAAAAGAAGAGCGGATATACAGGCAATCCATGTAGATAAAGAAAGCGGCATCCCAGGTTGAATAGTCATAGGTAAAACTGCAAAAGCCGTTTACCACGTTGTCTATCTCAATTACCCAACATTTTAGCTGGCTGTTCTCGCGGAACAGTTCTTTTTGTAACCGCTCTTTTTTGCCATCGTTGCTATAATCAGCTTGTTCATATGCTGTGTGTTCTTCAATCAGCAACATCAGCTCGTTAAGGTCATTTTCTTTTATTTCTCTTATCAGGTAATTACTCATTAGTGGGTCAGTTCTTCGTGTAAATTGTCTATAAAATCGGTAATATATTTCTTTTTGGCATCTTCATGCCTGATGGCTGCGTAATGCGTGCGGGATAAACCGCGCGGACCGATCCTTACCAGCCGCAGATCGGGTGAGGATACAAACGGCTTCAGCGCCCAGCCGGGTAATGTCATGATACCCATGCCTGATTTAACCATTTCCAATGCAACTTCTGTAAGTGGAATGGCCGTGATCTGCCTGGGCTGAACCTTGTGTCCTTTTAAGAAATGCTGGTAAACCGTTACTGTTTCCAGGGGATAAGAGTGAATAATCAGCGTTTGATCCGTAAAATCTTCCGCAGTCAGGAATTTCTTTTTGGCCAGTTCGCTTTCACGGTGTACCACTGCCATAACTTCATCTTTGAACAGCTCAATATATTTAATGCTTTTGTCCTCTGCCGGATCAGATGTGATACCAACATCCAATTCATTTTGCAGCAGCTTTTCCAGGGGTTTATGAGTAGCTTCAATAGCGATCTTTACTTCCAGTTTGGGATAAAGGACATTCATTTTGATAAGAAAAGACGGCAACCAATGATAACTGGTATAACACTCCGTACTAATGCGGATTGAGCCCACGTGACCTCCCCGCATATCATTTACTTTTTCCATTGCCGCATTCAGTTCTGCCAGCACTATAACTGCGGTATCGTACAGGATCTTGCCTTCATCTGTTAGCAACCATTGGTTTTTAGTGCGATAAAAGATCTTTGCGCCTACCCTTTCTTCAATATCTTTTAGCTGATGACTTACGGCCGATTGTGTAAGGAAAAGCTTTCCTAATGATTTGGTGATGCCTTTTTCTTCGGCTATGGTCTTAATCAGATTAAGATGTCTTATTTCCATGATCAAAAATAAGCTATTATTCATGATTCAAAATATGAAATATCCGCATGATCACTTGCCTTAGAACTCATTAGCAAGTCAGGGTACGGTAGCCTAATTTTACCATCATCAAAAAAGAAAAAAATGGAAGCAGCAATTCAATACTATCAAAACAAACTAGCATTTGAAATGGACCCTTCAGATCTGTTTGATGCCCTGGAAAACAAACAAAATATTATCGTTATTGATGCCAGAAAAGACTTTGCCTTTGTAAAGGAACATATTCCGGGAGCCATCAATCTGCCGCACAGGATGATGAATACAGATACCACTGCCTGTTTCGACAAAAATGCCGTTTATGTAACTTACTGCGACGGTATTGGCTGTAACGCATCAACCAGAGGTGCATTAAACATGGCTAAACTGGGTTTCAATGTGCGGGAACTGATTGGCGGTTTCGAATGGTGGAAGTTTGACGGTTACGAAACGGAAGGAACTCACCAAATGGCAGGTCTGCAAATTCAGTGCGCCTGCTAAATCACTGGCACAAATAAAAAACAGGCAGGGTACGTGGAGAATTGCCTGTTTTTGACCAGGTATTTTAAGCTTATAAATCGAGCTGTTTTGGCCGGAAATAGGACAGCTGATTTATCAATAGCGCAATAATCATCACTAAAATACAACCGATGGCATTGAGCCATAAATAGGCAACTACTTTATAATAACCCATTAAGCAGATCAGTATCTCGGCAATAATGGCGGCTATAAAAACAGAATTGCCTCTTACCTTTTTAAGGTAGAAAGCCACTACAAATACACCCAGTATGGTGCCATAGATGTACGACCCCAATTGGTTAACGTATTCCAATAAATTGCCAACCTTGCTGGCGTAAAGGGCCATCATTACGCATACAACGCCCCAAAATACCGTTGCAATTCTGGATGCATTGAGGTAATTTCTATCAGTAGCGCCGGGGTTAATAATACGTTTATAAATATCAACTATTGATGTTGAAGCCAGTGAATTTAGGGCGCTGGCTGTTGAGCCCATTGATGCTAAAAAAATAATAGCTACCAGCAGCCCTATTAATCCTTTAGGTAAATAATGGGTGACAAAATTCAAAAACACATAATTGGTATCGTCGGGATTAGCCTTGTCATTATTGAGTTTCATAACGCCTATACCTTTTTCCCTTATATCAGCCGCCTGTTTATCGGCCAGCTTTAAAACGGATTGTGCTTTATCTATCTTTTGCTCATCCCTGCTGTTTAATGCCGCAATTAAATCATTCGCTTTTTCTTTACGCTGCTCAAAAGCCGCGGTGTACTGACCTTCCAGTTTATTATACTGCGCTGCGTATTTGCCTTGTTTAACCTGTTTAACCTCATACTGATTAAAAAACATAGGGGGCCTGTTAAACTGATAAAAGGCAAAAACCAAAATCCCTATTAATAATATCAAAAACTGCATGGGTATTTTAACCAAACCGTTCATGATCAAACCCATACGGCTTTGCCCGATAGAACTCCCTGTTAAATAACGGCCCACCTGGCTTTGGTCGGTTCCGAAATAGGACAATTGAAGAAAGAAACCTCCTATTAAACCACTCCATATGGTGTAACGGTTATTGGGATCAAACTTCCAGTCAATCACATTCATTTTGCCCAATTTGCCTGCAAGCTTAATGGCATGCCCAAAACCAACGCCTTGCGGCAGTAAGCTCACCACCATTACCCCGGCGAAAAACATCCCTAAAAAGATAATGCTCATTTGCAGCAATTGGGTATACGATACCGCCTTTGTGCCGCCGTAAACCGTGTAAAAAATCACCAGTCCACCAATAAACAAAGTGGTGTAAACCGTATTGATATTTAAAATGGTTGATAGTATGATAGATGGCGCGTAAATAGTAATGCCCGTTGAAAGGCCACGCTGCACCAGGAAGAGGAATGAAGTAAGCGCCCGGGTTTTAAGGTCAAAACGCTGTTCCAGAAACTCGTAAGCGGTATAAACCTTTAGCCGGCTGAAAATAGGCACAAAGGTTATGCAAAGCACAATCATGGCCAGAGGCAGGCCGAGGTAAAATTGCACAAAGCGCATTCCATCGGAATAAGCCTGACCGGGTGCCGATAAAAAGGTGATGGCACTGGCCTGTGTAGCCATTACCGAAAGGCCCACATGATACCAGGGCAACGACCGGCCGCCCATCAGGTACTGATCGATATTTTTATTGCTCCCGCTTTTCCATACGCCATAAATTACGATGGTAAGCAAGGTAACGCCTAAAACTACCCAGTCCGTTAAGCTCATTTAAGGCAAATGGTAATGAGCCAGAAAATCAAAATTAACAGAACCAGCCAGGTAATAACTATGCCGTAAAACTGGTTCCAGCTTTTTATGAATGATGGCAGATCAGGATCAGGCGTCTGCACGACCCTTTACTATTGTATTGTAAAAAAAGCCGGCAAACAGAAAACCAAAAATAGCCAAAATAGGAATCCATAGGAATGAACTCTCCAGTATCAGACCAACAAAAGCGCCACTTAATAATCCTACAAGTGCGTATAAGTTGGCAACATTGGTTTTTTCTTCTTCTTTGTGATGATGTGTCATAGTATTATTTATATGTTGCAAATTTATATTTTATATGTATTGATGCCTAATTCAAAGGCTGATTTTTAGGCTTACTTAGTAAATTTATAAACAAACGGTAAGCACCGGGAACACCCGCAGGCAATTGCCTGAAAAATGCCAACGAAGTATAAATAAACCGGCCCTCGCCATAATTGCCCACTACTAATGAGCCGTTATTAGGTGCTTCGCCCGGGTCATTCATTTGCAGTACTGCTTTATACTTGGGGTCAATGTCGCTCACAAAATATAATCCGCGTTCCTGAATCCATCCGTTAAAATCATCCTGGGTTATTTTATTGGGGTAATTTAATACCGGGTTCATCTGGTCCAATACGGTTACTTTAGCACCTTCGTCTGTAACCCGTTGGTTTACTACTCTTAAAGGATATGGACCTATTTGCTTGGATACAATACCTGCATTGTTATTATACTGAACCACCAGATTGCCTCCATTTTTTACATAATCCATCAATTTGGGTTGTTCAAAAGCAAGCCTGTCATTCACGTTCCATGCCCTGACTCCGGTAATAATGGCATCATAGCCTGACAAATCGCCATTAAGTATTTCATTTTCAGTGAGCTGATGAACATCATAGCCAACCTGTTTAAGGGCATCGGGTACCAAATCGCCCGCGCCAGGGATATAGCCTATTTTTTTACCGGCTATTTTCAAATCAACATCAATGAGTTTGGCCTGTGCGGGGGGGAATAAGGTAATGTTGGGTATATGATCATACTTAATGTTTTGTATCCCAAGCGAAAACGATTTTCCGTTTACATTTACTACTGCTTCCAGAACAGCAATTTTGGGTTGATTATCTGTTGGGCTGATGCTAAAGGAAGCAATCCATTCATCGCCTTTATTTTTATCAGTAAATGCATATTGTTGCGGCACAATTTTCCAGCCATCTATCGGTTTTATGCTGATGCTGCCACTGCATTTGGTGAAGCTTTTTAATTTAATCTGTACTGTTTGCGCTACGGTGCTGTTAAAAATGTAGTCCTTATTTTCAATATTGGCCGTCACCGGAGGGGTTATGGTAAGTGGCTGGTAAACCTCACCCCTAACGGGATCAATATATTTATAAACCAGGCGACGCTCAAAATGTATAGCCTTACCTTCAATAATGAATTCAAAATCAGCTGTTGGCAGATCAGGGTTTTCCGGATTACCAACCGATAGCTGGTCCGGAATATTATAAGTGCCCTGCGAATGCGGCGTTTGCAACCAGTAAGGTTGGGTTATTTTTTCGGCCAGTGCATTAGCGGTATAAGTTTGTATTTGGTTAGTAGCTATAGCACTATTATAGCTTTTGGTTATACCATTAATGCTGATGCTGTTTAGCTTTACCTTATCATTATATCGGTTAAGCACCTGCGAGTGAACCACTATGCTATCGCCAAGGGCATATGTTGACTCTGCTGTATAGCTTTCAAACCATAAACCGGCACAGGCGGCTATCAAATTGTTTAGTTCTTTTACTTTTTCTGTGCGCCAATAAGCATCCTGCACCTTCTCAACCTGGTCAAGCAGTTTTACCAGGGCACTAACGGATTGGTATGGTTTATCGATATCAAAGTTTTTGCGGATGGTGCCGATTTCTGCAGCAATGGCTTCGCCGCCTTTAACCCTGTTCCACGTAGCATCAATGCCATCAAACAGATCATTTTGTGGGGCATCGCCTAAAATAGTCTTAAAAAATTCCAGAGACTCTCCCCTTTGCCGGGCCGAGCCAAATCCCTGCGTTTTATGATTGGAGCGACTTTCGGCAGCCAGCTCGCCATAACCCTTTCCTATTATCGGGTTATAAACACCTACATCGACTTTAAATTGATCGGGCCGGGTAGTATTGGTGGTGCCAAAGTTAAAAGTGTTCCATAACAGCCTTTTTGCCTGCCATGTTTTAACGTATTGTAATTGCTCTGGAAAACGCTTTGGATCAGCCGCGGCGGCGAAAGCTTCCTGCGCCAGTATGGCCGATGCTGTGTGATGCCCATGGCCGCCTTCGCCCGTTGTAGGGAAACGACAGATGATCACATCAGGCCTGAATTTGCGGATTACCCATACTGCATCGCCCAAAACCTTCTCTTTGTCCCATATTTTCAGCGTTTCATCAGGACCCTTTGAAAAACCGAAATCATTGGCCCGGCTAAAAAACTGCTCGGCGCCATCAACCTTCCTTGCTGCTAAAAGCTCCTGTGTACGTATCAGTCCAAGCAGCTCGCCCTGTTCGCTCCCTAGTAAATTCTGACCGCCATCGCCCCGGGTTAAAGAAAGATAGCCTGTACGGTAATGTTTTTCCTGGGCCAGGTAAGCAAGCAAACGGGTGTTTTCATCATCGGGATGCGCGGCTACGTATAATACGCTGCCTAAAACATCCAGTTTTTTGAAATTTTGCTCAATGGTTACCAGGTCGGCAGGCGGGGCCGTTTGTGCAAAAGTTAATTGCGAAACAGATGCCAGCAATACAGCAACAGCAAGTTTAATTCGGTTCATATCAACAAATATATTGAAAGATAACGTGTAAAAACGGAAAGCCGGTGAAGGTAAACCAAATGTTACTTTAAAATAATAAATGTTTTTTAAAGTATTTGGGGCCGATAATCGTCATTTAAATAAACATTATCAGAAATTAATGTGTATTAATAATTAGTTAAAGAGGTGAATGTCGTAAATTTGATTTACACCCTATAGCGCTTTATTACACTGATTGTCATTGTTGTATAATTTTAGTTACAAAGCTATTGCACTAATCAATCGTTTGATTAATTTTGTGCAAGAAAAACAATGGATAAAGATAAAATAGATAAGAAAGACCATATCCTGGATGTTGCCGAAAGAGTGTTTTCGGACCTGGGATTTGACGGGGCTTCGACCAGGATGATATCCGGTGAAGCGGGCGTAAACATGGCTATGCTTAATTATTATTTCGGCTCAAAAGAAGGTCTGTTCCTGGCGGTTTTTGAAAGAAAAATATCATCATTTCAAACCTTGCTGCAAAATATCGGAAGCGAAAGCATTGACTCGTGGGACAAACTTGCAAAATGTATAGACAACTATGTTGACCGTATAATAGTTAATAATTGTTTCCAGAAGTTAATCAACAGGGAGTTATCAATGAGCAAACGCTCGGAGCTATCGGATAAGATAACCGAGATGGTGATGATAAACGTTTGGGAAATAGCCAAAATTTTGGAAGAAGGCGTGAAAAACGGACAGTTTTTTAAAGATGTTGATGTTCAATTGGCTATTGCCACAATTTTTGGCACAAAAAATTATATCATCAATGCGCCCAATATATCATCAAACCTGCTGGGACACGATATAAGGGACGAGAAATACCTGGAGGAACAACTGAAGCCCCGCGTAAAAACGTATATGAAACGACTTTTAAAAGCTTACTTAGTGAATGACAATGACAACACAAAATAACACAAAACCCGACCCACATTTAATTAAAAAAGTGATCACAATTTTGAAACATTACGCCGTTCCTGCTTTAATAATAACCATGTTGTTTGGCACAACAGCAATGGCGCAAGACAGGACGATTACCTTAGACGAAGCCGTTAAACTCGGCATTCAAAACAGCAAAGTTTTAAAGCTTTCCAAATCAAAAATTGATGAAGCTATTTCGCAGTACGAGCAAGCTAAAGACAGATCGCTGCCAACTGCCAGCGCAAGCTTTGGTTACGACCGTGCAGAAATACCTGCCAACACCATTAAGTTTGGAAGCGAAAGCATCGGCTTGCCAAAAAACGACAACGCATGGTTGGGTACTGTATCAGCAAGCGAAACCATTTTGGGTGCGCACAAATTAAAATATGCACGTGAATCAACAGAGTTGTTGAGCCAGGTATCACGTTTGGATGCGGATAATGATAAGGACCAGATCACCTATGATGTGATAGATTCTTATTATAATTTATATAAGGTGCTGCAAAGCAAAAAAGTGGTGGCACAAAACCTGGAGTCGATTGATGCACAGATTAAACAATCGCAACGTTTTTTTGACCAGGGATTGGTTACTAAAAACGATGTTTTACGTTTTCAATTACAACGCTCAAATATTGAATTGAACGGAATTGATTTAGAAACAAACCGTAAAATAATTGTCTATAACCTTGATATTATGCTTGGCCTGCCTGAAAGCACCAACTTAACCATTGATGTTATAGCTGATGCCAACCGTCAGCTGGCGCCGTTAACCAATTATATTGATACCGCTATGATGAACCGCATTGAGCTAAAACAATATGATTTGCGTACCAGGGTTGCTGAAACCAATATTAAAGATGTAAAAGCTGACGAAATGCCAACGCTGGCAGCATCGGCACAGGCTTACTATGTTGGTATTGCAGCTGACCCGCTTCCCAAGGACGGAACTTATATAACACCAATTGTTTTTGGGCTCAACCTATCGTGGAAATTCTCAACCTTGTGGACCAATAAAAACAAGGTAACACAAGCCAAAATTCAACGTGAAGAGGTAATAGAAACCAAAAACATTACTGTTGATAATGTTAAAAAAGAAGTAAACCGCGACTATCAGAACTATGAGCAAGCACTGGATAAGATAAAACTTTTACAGGTATCAATTGATCAGGCTGGTGAAAACAACAAGATACTGGAATCAAAATATAAGAGCAACATCGCTTCGGCTACTGACCGTGTAGATGCGGAAACATTGCTTTACCAGGCCGAAATAAACCTTGAATTAGCTAAAGCTGATGCAGGACTGGCTTACTATACCCTACTGAAATCTACCGGAAAACTTAACAAATAATAGAAACCTCACAATACAAAAAAATACATAAAATGGCAAAGGCACACGAAACACAGGAAAACGAAACTAAAAAGAAACCTAATAGAGTACTTCCTATTATATTAGGTACCATACTTGTAATTGGTATTATTTTCGGTATCAAAGAATATATTTATTACGGAAAACATGTTGACACTGATGACGCGCAGATTGATGGCGATATCAGCCCGGTTGTAGCCCGCGTAGGCGGTTATGTTGACAGCATTTATTTTGAAGAAAACACACACGTTAACAAAGACCAATTGCTGGTTAAAATTGACGATCGTGATTATAAAGTTAAACTGGAGCAGGCGCAAGCCGCCAAAACCGGCGCAAGTGCTGGCATCTTCGTTGGTGAGTCACAAATCAGTGCAAATACTGCCAGTTCATCAAGTGCAAAAGCACAGGTTGAGTCGGCTGCTGCCCGTTTAGATAAAACCAATAAAGATTACTTGCGTTATGCAAACCTGGTAAAAGACGGTTCAATTACCCAACAACAATTTGACCAGGCTAAAGCCGACTTAGAAGTAGCACAGGCAACTTATAGAGCTTCGCAAGAACAATATAAAGCAGCATTGGAACAAGTTGGAACCACCAAAAGTCAATTGAACGTTACCCATACCGGTGTTGATCAAAGACAAGTTGACGTTGATTATGCCAAGTTGCAGCTATCATACACCGAGGTTAAATCGCCTGCAAGTGGTATCGTTTCAAAAAAGAATGTTCAGATTGGTCAGTTGGTACAGGCCGGACAAACTTTATTCTCTGTAGTAAATGATAACAGCATTTATATCACTGCTAACTTCAAAGAAACACAGTTGGATAAAATTCGCGACGGGCAAAAAGTTGATGTTGAGGTTGACGCTTTCCCTGAATTAAAATTAACAGGATCAGTTTATAACTTTTCACCAGCAACAGGTGCCAAATTCTCTTTATTACCTCCGGATAATGCTACAGGTAACTTCGTAAAAGTAGTACAACGTATCCCGGTAAAAATCAAAATTAGCGGAAGCAAAGAAGATATGGACAAATTACGCCCCGGTATGAGCGTAAATGTATCTGTAATAGTTAAAGAATAAGGGAGGAGAGCAGAAAGCTAGAAAGAGCGAAAAGCAGAGAGCTCAAAGCGGAAAGCTAAAAAGAGCAGAAAAAGCTTCCAGCTTTGGCCTTTTAGCTTTCCGCTCAAAAAAGGCTTTCGGCTCAAAAAGCTTTGGTCTTTAAGCTTCGGCTCTCAGCTCAAAAAACACTACATAATATAAAAAAAACATGGCTGAAACTGGCTTTAAAAAATGGATCATCACCATTACGGTTATTGTTGCCTCCTTGCTGGAGCTGATAGATACCACGATTGTGAATGTATCCTTACCCCAAATACAGGGTAATTTGGGCGCAACCCTTGAGGATGTTGCCTGGGTGGTTACCGGGTACTCGGTGGCAAACGTTATTATATTGCCCATGTCTGGCTGGTTAGGAAGTCGGTTTGGGCGTAAACAATATTTTATAGCATCCATCATTGTATTTACAATAGCCTCTTTTTTATGCGGTAACGCTACCGGATTAAACGAACTGGTATTGTTCAGGATTATACAGGGAGTTGCAGGGGGGGGATTAATTTCGACCTCACAGGCAATTTTAGTGGAAACCTGGCCGCGTGAGCAAATTGGTACAGCGACGGCTTTATTCGGACTGGGAGCGGTTGTGGGGCCTACTGTAGGGCCTACAATAGGCGGTTATATCACCGACCACGCTACCTGGAGATGGATATTTTATGTAAATATTCCGGTAGGCGCTATTGCTGCATTTTGTGCATATACCTTTATAAAGGAAACGCCCAAGGATGCAAAAGGAAAACCGATTGACTGGTGGGGTATTGCGCTGCTGGCTATTTCTGTTGGTAGTTTGCAAACCATATTAGAAAAAGGTGAGTCGGAAGATTGGTTTGCAAAAACTTACATTCTTGTGCTTACCGTGGCAGCCGTGCTTGGCGTTATCTGCTTTATATGGCGCGAATTGAGTACCGACCACCCGATAGTAAACTTTAGTATTATGCGGCATCGAAGTTTTGCCGTGGGTATGTTTACCTCGTTTGTATTGGGCTTCGGGCTTTACGGATCAGTTTTCGTGTTCCCGGTATTTTGCCAGAATCTGCTTGGGTTTACCGCGCAGCAAACAGGTGAGCTTTTGTTCCCCGGCGGGTTGTGTACAATTATCATGATGCCATTTATTGGCAAAATGCTGAATGGTGGCATCCCGGCACAGTTTATGGCTACAATTGGTATGTTTTTGTTCTTTGTGTTTACAACGATGCTTAGCCACTCAACACTGGCAACCGGCCAGCAGGATGTATTAATTCCCCTTTTAATTAGAGGTGTTGGTATGGCCCTGTTATTTGTACCGCTTACCACATTGGCTATAGCCGACTTAAAAGGACCTGAATTAGGACAAGGAACCGGATTAAACAATATGATGCGCCAGTTAGGTGGTTCATTTGGTATTGCAGTGCTTACTACCATCATCCACATCAGAACAGCTACACACCGCAGTAACCTTTTAACCAATATCAACCCGTATAACAATGCCTTTAATCAACGGCTGAATATGTTACAACAGGCTTTTATGTCGAAAGGTAAATCAGCTTATGATGCTCTGCATATGGCCTATGCAGCCATTGAAGGTGCGGTAACAAGGCAATCATTATTATTGACCTACGATGATGCTTATTGGATCTCGGGATTGGTTATGTTATTCTCTATACCGTTGCTTTATTTGCAGCCATTTAAAAAGGCGGTAAAAATGCCGGTAGATGCCCACTAAAAAGTGAAAAGCCGTCTGCTACATTAGCGGACGGCTTTCCCCAAAAAACTTACAATTAAAATTTTATCAGCGCCCCGGAATATTACATTGAACTAGATGTAATATTTTCGGGGTTTATTTAATCTAGGCTATAAATTTACAAGTTTTAAACTGAGAAAAACAAATTTAATTTGACAACAAAATGCTATTTATGAAGAAAAGATGAAATTTTAAAAAATCATTGAATTTTTTCAAAAAATATTTCGCCACTTGTTTAAAACGTTCGGGAGTAGTTAACTCAAACATTCATTTAGTAAAAGGTAATTATCAAAGCCATTAAATTAAGCTATTGATTTGCAGTATATAAGAAAATTCTGGTGGGTATTTGTCTTTAAAAGAATAGCTTTATAGCCGCAAATAACCAGTAAAAACCTTGTTTTAAGTTCAAAAACGCATTAAATAAACTTTTTTTTAAAACCATTTGCATAATAAAAATAGGTGTGTATATTTGCAGTCCCAAACGGAGTGGTAGTTCAGCTGGTTAGAATACATGCCTGTCACGCATGGGGTCGCGGGTTCGAGTCCCGTCCATTCCGCCAAAAGCATTTTAAAAATGTTCAAAAGCCTTTAAATCATATGATTTAGAGGCTTTTTTGGTTTTAAGCCCCTCCAAAGCAACCCGTATTATTCAATATTTAAGCGCGTCATTCATGACGTCTTTTAAATAGAGAAAAAAGACGCGCTGAAATCAATATAATTAATTGACTGTCAACATGTTCAAAGATTAAACATCTTGATTTAAAGACGCTGCATTTCGACATTTGTTTAACCCTTTAATGTTCGTTATGTTAGAAAAAAGCTTCGGGCTGTTCTTCTTTCTGAAGAAACCCAAAAATGAAAAAGGAAATGCCAGGTATATTTACCTGCGTTTAACAGTTGATGGCATATCAAAGGATGTGGCCACTAAAAGGCAATGGGATAACCTGCGCTGGAATGCTTCGGCAGGCCGTGCGACCGGCTTAAAAGAAGATGCAAAAGCACTTAATAGTTATTTGGATGTAATGTGCGGTAAAGTTTACCAGGCTAAGAAAATGATCATGGATGCAGATAAGCTTCTGACTGCGGACAACCTCAAAAATGTCTTAACGGGTCAAGGCGAAGAAAAGCGAATGATCCTCGCAGCGTTCAAGCACCACAATGAACAAATGAAAGCTCTGGTTGGCCAGGAGTTTGCACCTTCTACACTAATGCGTTACAAGACCGCACGCGATCACACAGCGGCCTTTATAAAATGGAAATATCAAGTGGATGACGTTGATGTCAAAGACTTGGACTATGAATTTGTGTCACAGTTTGCATTTTGGTTAAAAAGCGTCAGAAAGTGCGGGCACAATGCGACGATGAAATACCTCGGTAACTTTAAAAAGATCGTGTTGGAATGCATTAAAAAAGGCTGGTTGCCCAAAGACCCGTTCGCTGGGTTTAAAACTAACAGGAGAGAGGTGATCCGTGTTGCACTTACTAAGGATGAACTGAATGATATTGCCTGCAAAGAATTTGGAACTGAGCGACTGAACCATGTACGTGATATTTTTCTTTTCAGCTGTTATACTGGTTTAGCTTACGTAGATGTTTACCAGTTGAGGCGGTCTGACATTGTTACAGGTGTGGACGGCGGCAAATGGATTGTTACCACTCGTCAAAAAACAGAGTCTGCTACACGCCTACCTTTGCTGCCCCCGGCCTTGAAAATAATGGCTAAGTATGACGATGATCCCAAATGTGTAAATAAAGGATTGGTTCTGCCAGTGCTAACTAATCAGAAAATGAATTCTTACCTGAAGGAGATCGCTGATGGTTGCAGGATCACTAAAAATCTAACCTTTCATATTGCACGTCATACGTTCGCTACAACGGTAACTTTAAGTAATGGCGTACCTATTGTAGGTATTCTGCGGAGGGTGACCATGTCATTCCGTGGCAAACGGAGCATGTATTTGGCTGGCGGACGAGTACAGCAAATGCTGTTTCAGCGTTTCAAAGTTAGTTATTAAAAGTGGTTATTGATAGC
>Ga0302303_10000053_pt1 | contig 143120 bp, 128 predicted proteins | sample III_Palsa_E2_1_FD_194542 | JGI IMG/M metagenome (GOLD analysis project Ga0302303, IMG submission 194542) | Peat permafrost microbial communities from Stordalen Mire near Abisko, Sweden - III_Palsa_E2_1 | ecosystem: Environmental > Terrestrial > Soil > Palsa > Peat permafrost | place: Sweden... | reverse complement strand
TGATGCCCTTATCGTATTCACGAACGGAGCCATCGGGAAGTGTAATATTAATCATCTACAACTATGATTTATTTTTTATGAAAATTGATGGATAAATCACCTACAAAGTGATCTGTTATTTAATGCAAATTTACGATTAATATTCGAGATTAGTAATAGTTACGCAACTGGAACATTTTACATAAGATTAATGAAGGAAATAATTGCGAGAAATTCAATATTCTAAAAATCATCATTATCAGTCATTGTTTTATACAATGAGGCCATGGTATTATTTATAGTTATATTTAAACTTTCAAGCATCCTTGTAGCTTGTTTTTTATTGAAAGCCGCTGCAGATGCTGTTGGTTGACCAGTAAGTAAATTTACCATATCTTCCGGTGTTGTTTCCGTACCATCAATATTATAGTTTTTCGGTGCGATCAAGTGCATATTATACATCCTGATTCTATATTTACTATCCTTACAATCTATTTGAATAGTTAAAAAATTATTGAAGGGTATAACAGTGCTTACCGGGCCTTCCCAATTTACAATTTCCTTTCCTTTACCGACTATTTTGCCTGCTATTGAATCCTGAGCCAAAATATCCCTATCGCCTTTATAATGGGTAATAAACCATAATTGAGCGCTACTATATAAATCGGCCTTTGATTTACCAGGAGCATCAAATACTTTTTCATAAACTACTGCACCCTCACTAAACGGAATATGCAAGCCAACAGTATCTTTTTGTGCAAAAGCACCTTTAATAATAAAAAGGAATAGGAATGATAATAACAATGATTTTTTCATGTGATAGGTTTAAAATATTTATATAAATAAGATTAGATTTTGACCGAAAGGTTTAATTCACATCAGACATTTCCCCAGCCCTGCGCCAAAACATCAGCTAAGTGCATAGTTTTAATAGGAAGGTTATTTTTGTCGATATAGCTTTGCAGGTGCAATAAGCAGGAAGCATCGGTACTAATAATATATTCGGCATCTGCAGCAAGGGCATTATCAACTTTTTGCTGAGCCATTGCTGTTGAGATAGCATCGAACTTTACCGCAAATGTACCACCGAAGCCACAGCAGGTTTCATTATCTTTAAGATCAACCAACTCCAGCCCTAATACTTTTGATAATAATTGACGGGGTTCATTTTTGATCTTGCATTCCCGTAAGGCGCTGCAACTATCGTGATAAACAGCTCTGCCCTCCAATTCAGCGCCGAAATAATCGAATTGCAATATGTTTACCAGGAAATCAGACAATTCATATATATTGCCTTGTATACTTCTGCATTTGTTGTGCAGCGTGGTATTGGTAAAAAGATCGTTATAATAATTCTTTACCATACCGGTGCATGAGGCAGATGGAGTTACAATTACACTTTCCTCAGAAAAATCATTCAAAAACTTACTGCCTATTGTTTTAGCATCATCCCAAAAGCCTGCGTTAAAAGCGGGTTGACCACAACAGGTTTGCAATGGATTGTAGTTTACCGTACAACCTGCCTTTTCTAATAATTTAACCGTATTAAAAGCGGTATCCGGGTATAACTGGTCAACAAAACAAGGGACAAACAATTCTATCTTCATCGGCAGCTAAATTCGGAAAAAGTTTAGAGTAATAGTTAATATATCCTATTAATAAGCTAGAAATTAATTTACGCCGAACAATTTATTAAATAGTTACTACATCCGGATGTGGTGCAGTTGGCACATGTTTCAATTTCTTTTCAGCAAACATTAATGAGATCATTAAGATCAGTCCTACGACAAAAAATAAATCGAGTGTTAAAGCTGCGTCGCGCATTTCACCTGTCCATGCTTCAACACCTGCAAAGCAAAGCAAACCTACAACAATCGCGGATTTTTCAGTTACATCATAAAAGCTGAAAAACGAAGCCGTATCAGGAATATTCGGCGGCAGGTATTTTGAATAAGTGGAACGTGATATGGACTGCACCCCTCCCATCACTGCGCCCACCACTACCGCCGCTGCAAAAAACTGAGGTGCATTCTGTATAAAATATACCAATAGGCAAAGTACAGTCCATATAGACACCAGGCCTACCAATGTTTTTACGTTTCCATATTTGCCTGAACAAAGAGAGGTTAACCAAGCCCCTATTACACCTACCACCTGTACTATAAGTATGATTAAGATAAGTGTATTCTGATCCATACCCAGTTCTTTTGCCGCAAATTGAGCCGCTACTAACATAATAGTTTGCACACCTACTGAATAACAAAAAAACGAGGAAAGAAAGCGCCTCAATAAAGGCATAGTTTTCACCTTTTTAAAAACCTTTGCCAGTTCTTTAAATCCTCCTGTTAATACATTATAATTATGTTTGCCGGCATTTGGTTCGCCTTTAGGCAATAACCTGAATGGTATTATAGAAAATCCTATCCACCAAACAAATACCAGTAAGAATGATGTTCGTTCAGCTATGGCGTACTTATCACCATGCATGCCGAAAAAGTCGGGATAAGAAATTATAACAAGGCATATCAATTGCATAACTAAACTACCCACATACCCGTAAATAAATCCTTTTGCACTAACGCTGTCCTGCTTAGCTTCACTAGCTATTTGAGGCAAATAGGAATTATAGAATACAAAACCCCCACAATAGCCTATACAAGCTAAAGCATACAATATTAATGGTATTTCGAGCGAAGGTACAGGGCCATTGCCTGTAGCGACAAGAGGTTTAAAAAAGAACAGCCCTGCACATGACAACGCCCCGAGCCAAGTAAAAAATTGCAGATAGCGCCTTTTATTACCACGGTAATCAGCAATTGATGTTAATATAGGAAGCATTAGTACAACTGCCAGATAGGCAAGCCCCAAAACAAATATATCCAATACCCCATTAGCAAAATGAAAACCAAAAAAGGTAACCACATTATTTGTTTGTTTATTAGTGGTTATCCATATCCAATACGCCGGGAATATGGTTGAGGTGATCACCATATTATAGGATTGGTTAGCCCAATCAAACATACACCAGGCCCAGATGGTTTTTTTATTGTCTTTTGCTTCCATATATGGTCTAAAAATATATAAATTATGGTACTTGCAAAGAATTGACAGCGAAATTTATTATGCAGGATAATTGGTTATTTTTCTTAAATTTTAGGCATTGTTATAATTGTACTTAAAATAAATTGCAACTTAGGACCGGCATTTATGATGGATAATAATCAGCTTGAACTTAGAACTGTTAATGTAACCCGTTACGTAACCCCGTTGCGTGAAGGCGGCTCGCTGCCTGCTATTGCTGAAGCTGATGATGGATTTTTGTACGTGCTAAAATTTCGTGGTGCAGGTCAAGGCATTAAAGCTTTAATAGCTGAACTAATTGGTGGCGAGATTGCTCGCACTTTGGGTTTTAAAATCCCTGAACTGGTGTTCGCTAACCTTGATGAAGCCTTTGGCCGAACAGAGCCGGATGAGGAAATACAGGATCTGCTAAAGGCAAGTGTGGGGCTTAACCTGGCACTGCATTATTTATCAGGAGCTATAACTTTTGATGCAACTGTTACTAAAGTTGATGCAAATCTAGCTTCGCAAATTGTTTGGCTGGATTGCCTGCTTATGAACGTTGACCGTACGCCGCGAAATACCAATATGCTTATTTGGCATAAGGAATTATGGCTTATTGATCATGGGGCGGCTTTATATTTCCATCATTCGTGGCATAACTGGGAAGAACAAGCAAAGCGGCCATTCGTCCAGATCAAGGATCACGTGTTGTTGCCACTGGCAACCGAGTTAGATACTGTTGATAGTGAATTTCGTCCAATTTTGACCCAGCAACGTATCCGGTCAATTGTTAACCTGATACCCGATGAGTGGCTTATAGATGAGTTTGAATCAACAGAAGAGCACCGGGAAGCTTATGTCCAATTTTTGTTAATGCGTTTAGCAAATTCAAATATTTTTATAAACGAAGCGAAACATGCAAGAGAGAGCCTTATTTGAATATGCGGTTATACGTGTGGTACCCAGAGTTGACCGAGAGGAATTCCTGAATATTGGTATCATATTGTATTGCAATAAACAAAAGTACCTGAAAATGCTTTTTGTGCTGGATGAACAGCGCTTACAGGCCTTCTCAGGGTATTTAGATATTGAAGACTTGAAGGAACACCTATGCTCATTTGAGCTTATTTGCTCGGGTGATCCCAAAGGTGGCCCGATAGCTAAGTTGGATATGCCGTCACGTTTTCGTTGGCTTACTGCTACCCGAAGCACTATACTACAAACCTCAAAAGTTCATCCCGGCTTATGTATTGATGCTGCTGAGACTATTAATAAGTTGTATGGTCAATTAGTATTGTGATAAATACTAACTAAGAGCAAATTCAACAGCTGCCTTAGCATGTATGCTTGTGGTATCAAATAATGGAATGTCAACATCGTTATTATTGATCAGTAACGGAATCTCTGTACAACCCAATATAATTCCCTGTGCGCCCCTGGCAATCAATTTATTGATAACATTAATGTAATATGCTTTGGTTTCAGGATTAATGATTCCTCTGCCTAATTCTTCAAATATGGTATAGTGTAAAAAATCGCGCTCATCATCATCAGGAATAATTGCTTCAATTCCTTTTTCATTAAGCTTGTTGGTAAAAAAATCACGCTCCATGGTAAACTTTGTGCCCAGTAATCCAACATTTTTTATGCCAGCTTTTGTAATTGCATCAGCAGTAGCGCTAGCTATATGAATTACCGGCAACTGAATATTTTGCGCTAACCTATCGGCTATCAAATGCATAGTATTGGCACAAAGTACAATAGCTTCTGCTCCTCCATATTTTAAATTTAAGCTGGCTTTGGTAATCATTTCCAGAGTTTTATCCCAATCATTGGCATCATTATTTCGTTTTATATCAGCATAGTTAAAAGAATGGATCAGGCATTCCGCAAAATTAAGGCCGCCAAGCTTTTCATTTACCCCCTGGTTTATAAATTTGTAATAATCAACCGTTGATACCCAACTTATGCCGCCAATAAGTCCTAAAATTTTCATAAACCGAAGATATTTATTTTATTGAAAACAGTTGAGCTTTACAACAAAGTAAACTTGAGCTTTATAACAAACCTACCCTTCTTTTTTATGTCGACCTTTGATTTATAAATATTTACAAGAAAATGGATCACACAAAAAAAGTTATATTAATTACCGGCGCTTCTGCCGGTATGGGTAAGGAATTTGCCAAAGAATTATTAAAAGATGGCCATACTGTTTACGGCGTTGCCCGAAGGCTGGATAAAATGACTGACATCAAACAGCTTGGTGTAAAAACCATGGAGATGGATGTAACCGACGATGCTGCGATGGTTAAGTGCGTTGATGCTATTATTAAAACGGAAGGCCGAATAGATGTATTGATAAATAATGCCGGATTTGGCTCATACGGTGCAATTGAGGATGTATCAATAAGTGATGCACGTTATCAACTTGAAGTGAATGTATTTGGTGCAGCCCGATTGATGCAATTAGTAGTCCCCTATATGCGCAAGCAACATTATGGGCGAATAATTAATATTTCATCCATAGGCGGAAAACTGGCATTGCCATTCGGCGGATGGTACCATGCCAGCAAATTTGCATTAGAAGCCTTAAGCGACAGCTTACGTAATGAAGTTGAACAATTTGGCATTGATGTAGTAGTGATTGAACCCGGAGGTGTAAAATCAGAGTGGGGTACAATAGCAATGGATAATTTGAAAAAAACTTCGGGTAATACAGTTTACCAGCAACTGGCAAATAATATTGCAAATACAATGACGAAAATTGATGGTAAAGTAGCCGATCCGATAGTTATAGTTAATTTAGTTAGGAAGGCAATTGAAGCTAAAAAGCCAAAAACAAGATATTCGGGCGGTTATATGGCAAAATTGGCTTTGTTTATGAGAAAAATACTTCCCGATCGTACATTTGATAAAGTGATGCTGAGCCAGTTAAAATAGCCATTTAAGTATATTAGAAACCAAATGGAGGATAAAAGTCATATACTGCTTAACAATCTGCTTTATTCCTGCGTTGATCAAAAAAAACGTGGCAATGAGCAGTTTGTTCAAGAACATGCATTAGGATATATTATATCAGGTGAATCGCATTTATTAACTAATGAAGGTGTAAAGATTTTTAAAGCAGGCACCATTGGGTTGATTCGCAGGAATCAACTTTTGAAATCTTTAAAAATCCCCCCGCTTGGTGGAGAATTTAAATCGATAAATATTTTTTTAGATCAGAATTCTTTGCGTAGATACAGTGCTGAACATAAACTTGAACCAATTGGGAAATATACTGGTGAGTATATGAAATTGCTAACTCCTGATCCGTTCATAAAAGGCTATTTCGACTCACTGCTACCCTATTTTAATAATGCTGAGCAGTTAAAACCAGCAATGGCCATTTTAAAAACAAATGAAGCGATTGAATTACTATTAAGGCATGACCCTGATCTAAAGAACTTTCTGTTTGATTTTAACGAACCTCACAAAATTGATCTGGAAGCATATATGAATCAATATTATATGTATAATGTTCCGGCGGCTCAGTTTGCCAAACTCACGGGCCGCAGCCTGGCAAGTTTTAAGAGAGATTTCGAAAAAGTATTTAATACTTCACCGGGAACCTGGCTACAACAAAAGCGGCTTTCAGAAGCATATTATCAACTAAGAGAAAAAGGACGCAAGCCATCTGAAGTATACCTTGATGTGGGTTTTGAAAACCTTTCTCATTTTTCATATAGTTTTAAAAAGGCATTTGGGGTCGCACCGTCAATGGTGTGAGTGTTGAATTTTATAAGCCTCCACTCCTGTTAGAAACATCTCCATTATTTTATATTTATAACTTCCTTGCTAACACTTAAATATAATTTTAATATCTGCTAAAATCAATAATCATGAATGATAAAAATAAGGAACTGGAGTTCATTGCAGAAGATCAAATACGTGAAGCACTGAATAGGCACTGGCAAGCGTCGGCAGCTGGCGATGCAAACGCGGAACATGATATTTACGATGACGATGCCATCTGTGATTATCCCCAGTCAGGCGAGCGAATCCTCGGACGAAGTAATTTGCAGGCTTTGCGGAGTCATCATCCAGGTAAGCCGTCAGGCTTCAATGTAAAGCGAATTATCGGAAAGGGTGATCTTTGGATCACAGAATACACAATCACCTATCAGGAGCGGTTAGCATACACAGTAAGCATAATGGAGTTTAGCAATGGTAAGGTTGTACACGAGACACAGTATTTCACAGATCCCTTCGAGGCACCGGCCTGGCGAAGTCAATGGGTTCAGCAGATCGTGTGATGCCACTTTAATTTATAGGCACTGTTTTACCACACTATTTTAAACTAAAAAACCCAGCCAAATTGACCGGGTTTAGTTTTGTGCGGAACCTGTGCACTCCTTAGAACACCTTGAAGATATACTACATGTTGTTAAACTTATATTCGATATTATTGAATGATTTAAATAATTTTATCACTACAACCAAAAATCATAGTCAATGGGATTATTTAATAAATTTTTCAAAATAAAAACAGATCAAACTCAAGAACAGCAATTACCATTGGTTGTTAAACATAATGAAGAATGGGATTTCTATTTTAGTGATGTTGATGATATTATTGGTTCCTTTTATATTGACTTGGGCTTAGCCAAAGTGGCTCCTTTAAAAAGTTATTCCAATCTGATATGGGTGTCTGCAAAAATGAATAATCCCCAAAGCGATGGCTTATCTTCAAATGAAGAAAGTAATATTCTTTATCAAATAGAAGACCGACTGATAAACTTTATCAGTAAAAACCATCAGGCTATTTATACAGGACGATTAACTTCAAATGGAAGGAGGGATTTTTATTTTTATTTTGTTGACCCATTCCTTCATGACAAAACGATAGCGGAATCTATGATAGCTTTTCCTTATTATGAGTATGATTTTGGCATAAAAGATGATATCAAGTGGGATCATTATTTTGAATTTCAGTATCCTCTGCCACGTCAGTTTCAAAGCATCCAAAATCGACGGGTATTAGATCAACTTGAAAAAAAAGGCGAGACATTAGTTAAAGAGAGACAGGTTGATCATTGGCTATACTTTAAAACATCTAATGACAAAGATGCTTTTCTTCAAAAGATAAAGAACGATAGATTCAATATTATTGATGACGACTATAATATAATTTATGGTGCCTCACCGTATCGCCTACATATCTCTCGAATTGACAAAGTAGATTTTAACAATGTTGATAATTACACATTATATTTATGGGAATTGGCACAAGAATGTAATGGTGAATACGATGGATGGGAAACCTCCGTAGAAAAAGAATAATTAAATAAAAAGCCGCTAACTGAATAAGTTAACGGCTTTTTTTAAATCTTTCGCCGCCAGTTATGGCTTTGCAAAGAATGTGCGGAAGAAGGGACTCGAACCCCCACGCCTCGCGGCGCCAGATCCTAAGTCTGGTGCGGCTACCAATTACGCCACTTCCGCATTAGGATTTTTACAGGTCGCAAAGATAGCTTAAATTGGTAAACAATAAAATTTATTTTGCCATTTGTATTTAAGTCGTTGGACGTTAAGTTATTTATTTATGACAATGAATAATAACCGGTATAAATCACTTATTACTGAGCTAATAATTCAATAATAGAAGCCATATATGCAGGTGCATGCAATAATCTGCTCCCATACCACGAAAACATTTCACCATCAACCAGCATTATTTTTACATTTGGAAGCATAAGCTTAAACTCTTCGATATGCTTATCACCAAACGGATAAGGTTCTGATGATAATAAAACAACATCGGGTTCGGTTTTTATCAGCATATCTGCAGTTACTTCCGGATAACGTATTAAATCGAAGGCATTTGTAAGCCCGCAATACTGTAGCATGCTGTTAATAAAAGTATCAATACCAGCAACCATATAAGGCTTACGCCATATAAAATAAGCTACCCGAAGATTTAATGTTTTAGTTTTAAGATCGTTAAATCGGTTAGTAATATTCTGGTTTAGCGCTTCAGCTTTAATTTTGCGATCAAGCATCTCCCCTATACATTCGATCATATTAATAGTGCTTTGTAAATCATTGATATCACTAACCCAAACCGGAAAGCTTCCCATAAGCTCTTCTATCTGATCACGGTCATTTTCCTCCTTATTGGCAATAATAAGATCGGGGTTTAATTCTTTAATGAGTGCAATGTTTAGCTTTTTAGTACCGCCAATTTTGGTCACTGATCTTGTTTTATCGGCCGGATGAGTGCAAAAACTTGTAATGCCTATTATTTCGGCATCTAAACCTAAATCAAATAATAATTCAGTTTGTGAAGGTACTGCTGAGATTATTTTTTGAGGAGTTGATGGCAGGTATATCTCTCGATGTAACTGGTCGTAAAAAACAGGCATTTTTTAGAAAGCGTTTTTATCGCCTTTAACAGTTCCCCATAAAGTTAGGAAAATAATTTTCAGATCAAGCAAAAACGACCAGCTTTCAAGGTACCATACATCGGCTTCAACACGTTTAAGCATGCTTTCAGTATCTTTTGTTTCACCTCTTAATCCTTTGATCTGTGCCCATCCTGTAATGCCTGGTTTAAGGAAATGCCTTACCATAAATTTATCAATCAGTCGCGAATACTGCTCAGTATGGCTTATCATGTGTGGCCTGGGGCCTACTACAGACATATTCCCTTTTAAAACGTTAAAAAACTGAGGTAATTCATCCAAACTTGTCCTCCGCATAAACTTGCCAATTTTTGTAACGCGCTCATCTTTACGACTAGCCTGTCTTTTATCAGAATCTGAGTTAACCCTCATGCTTCTAAATTTATAGCATTTAAAAGGAGTATTATCGCGCCCTGATCTAAGCTGAACAAAGAAAACCGGCCCTTTCGATTGTATTTTTATAATTATAGCTAAAATTGGGAATAGCCAACTAAATATAAACAGAATAATGAACAACGAAAAAACGCAATCAAATAAACGTTTTATAGCCCTGTTTAAAATATTTTCAAGTGGTTCAGGCCTTACTGATATAACGGGGATATGCCCAAAACTTTGTATAAAAGTAGGTTTTTTTGCATAGTCGTAATATTCGGGTATAAACTTAAAGCGGATAAGATTTTTATCGGCATCGAGCATCAATTTTTCAATTTTGTCGGCTTTTGAATTTGGCAGCGTACAAAATATCTCATTTACCTTGTTTGCTATTACAAAGTTTATACATTCATCGGTACCACCCAGGTATAGGTCTTTATCTTTAACTCTTTCAGGCTCATCATCAAAAAAACCAATTAGATTATATCCACGCTCTTTGTTTTGTGAAAAGAAATAGTAAAGATCATAGCCTATCCTCCCTCCCCCTACAATAACAACATTTCTATTATCAATTAATGTGTTACGGTCGCTTTTGCGAATACCAAGAAATATGAGCTTCCACAATCCCAATAAAACTCCAAATAACGCTAAAGAATAAAACAGGTATTCGCGGGTAATAAAATATGGTTTGGTGCCGATTAGTATTATTATAGTGAAGCAAATAAAGCTTACAAAAATAAAATAGGTTTTAATTACCCCCCGGTAAGTTTTAATCGAATCCTTATTTAAAACATATTCATAAAGCCCCGTTATATTGGCTGCAAGCAACCAGATTAGATTAAAAACCAATACAATTGGTAAATAATTTCTATTACTCATCCAGAAGTAGCTCGATTTATCAACAATAAAATATGAAATCACCATGCTTATATTTAAGATAATATAATCGGTGGTGAGATTAACCGCCTTTATGAAAGTAGCGTATCTGTGGATCATGTATTTTTATGCCATTGCGAGATATGTAAACAGGCAAACAGAATGTTTCTAAAACTTACAATATGAAAAATTATGGTTGGCCTACCTCGCGTTCAACAAATTTAAAAAAATACGGCTGATTTTTTAGCGAAATCATAAATTTATTAAAAATAGTTATAAACTATAATTAGGCTAAATATTTAATTAAGATAATACTCAATACTCTGACAACTTTGCCGTTATCACGAGATTATTGTTACGCTGTGATAGGAAAATCATGATTAACCAATAGTTATTTTATTCATATAAGCATGGTTAAATTTGCTTTATCAATTATATATCTGATAAACGCCGGTTATATTCCGGCTGCCAGGAAGCCCAACTAATATTGTGGTTATTTTCTTTTCCATCATTACTTTTTCGGCTTGATTAATAAACTCTTCACCGTTGATAATGATCGGATTGGCACTCATCATATCTGTTATGCTTAGCGTTGATGTATCCGGATTTCGTAACAAAGCCCGTCGTAAGTCGCCATCGGTAACTACTCCATTAACATTGTCAGCCGTACCTACTATCACCATTCCCAACCGCCCTTCAGACATGCGAAGCAATAATTCGGTAAATGATGCATCTTTATTTATGAACGGCAATTTATCAACCTGCATCAGGTCTTTTACTTTGGTCAATAATTTATGCCCTAGTGTGCCTCCTGGATGGAAACGCGCAAAATCTTCATGCTGAAACTGCCGCGATTCCATCAATGCTACTGCCAGAGCATCACCCATAACCAGCGCTGCTGTTGTTGATGAAGTTGGTGCCAGTGCAAGCGGGCATGCTTCACGGGTAATGTTTATATTTAAGTGGAATGCGCTGTTTTTAGCTACTGTAGAATTAGGATCGCCTGTAATGCCGATAATTAAATTTTTGTTCCATTTTAAAAACGGAATAACTTTAAGCACTTCGTCTGTTTCACCAGAATAGGATAATATCAATATCAGATCATCAGTACCAACCATACCCAAATCACCATGAAATGCCTCACCCGGATGCAGGAAAAAGCTGGGGGTACCTGTGCTGGATAAGGTGGCCGCTATCTTTTTGCCTATAAGCCCCGACTTACCAATCCCAATAACTATAAGTTTGCCTGTGGAATTTAAAATAGCCTGAACTGTTTTGGTAAATTCATCATCAATTAAGCTGGCAACGTACTGCAACGACTCAATCTCAATATCAAAAACCTTTTTGGCAATATCTTTCATAGCCTTATTTCAAAGCCTTATCAATTGATTGGCTTTTATAAATATTTAGTTATTTATCAAGTAATGGTGCAATCACTTTTTCAAGGTCGTGCAGTTTAACCATGTTTGGGCCATCGCTAAGCGCATTGTCCGGATCGGGATGCGTTTCCAAAAAGTAGCCATCAGCACCAAAAGCTTTTGCAGCTAGGGCCATCATTGGTACAAAGGTACGATCACCACCGGTTTTGCCTCCTGCCCCACCCGGGCGTTGTACAGAGTGTGTACAATCCATGCATATTGGGTGGCCAAAGGCTTTCATATCATAAATGTTCCTGAAATCAACCGCAAGGTTATTATAGCCATACATATTGCCACGCTCGGTTAATATTACCTGTGTATTACCGGCTTCAATTACCTTTTGAGCTGGGTAAAACATATCCTGCCCCGATAAAAACTGTGCTTTTTTTATGTTGACGATTTTGCCTGTTTTTGCAGCGGCAACCAAAAGATCGGTTTGGCGGCATAAAAATGCAGGGATCTGTAATATATCAACTACCTGACCGACAATAGCGGCCTGGTAACTTTCATGAATATCAGTGATAAGTGGCAGGCCAAATCTTTCCTTTACTTTCAACAGCATCTCCATGCCTTTTTCAATACCCGGGCCACGATAAGAATGTATTGAGGTGCGGTTAGCTTTATCAAATGATGATTTAAATATAACCGGGACATTATATTTCTGGCCTATTTCGGCCACCTTTTCAGCAACTGTGTATAAAAGTTCCTGGTTTTCCATTACGCATGGGCCCAGTATAAAGAACGGCTTCTGCCGCATTTGTTCAAACAACATATATTACGAGCATATTGGTTTATAGATATGCCCGCTACAAAGATGATAATTTTTATGTGAAGTTGAAAAGGCATTAAAACAACAAAGCCCGATACTTTCGTATCAGGCTTCGTACCCAGAGCCGGGGTCGAACCGGCACAACCGAAGTTATTGGTGTTTGAGACCAACGCGTCTACCGATTCCGCCATCTGGGCCTACGAATGAACGTTGGATTAGTTCGTTCAAAATCGGGATGCAAATGTATCTAAACTCTCCTTAATTCGCAATAAATATTTTTGCCTAAAATAAATATTTGCAATTTCATTCAGCCTGCTTTCCTTTGCTGTATCGTCTAAATTTGAGTAATCCGCTGTTAGTTTTTCCAGCTTTTCATTCATATCACCCTCTATAGCAAGAACTTCACCGGTTAATGAGCCAAGTTCAGATGCACTATCAACTTCCATAAGCCGCTCATTAATGTCCATCATTTCCATTAAAAAATCTGATGGTAATTGTGGTTTTGCGCCGTCTGATACCAGGTTATGCAGCCTTAAAACGTATTCTAAACGCTTTGCAGGGTTAAAAAGGGTTTGATAGGCTTTATTATTCAGGGTTGATAATTCCAGAATTTCCTGCTGTTTGGCTTCATCTTCATTAGCATAAAAATCCGGGTGATACAGCTTGCTTAATTCATAAAACTTCTTTTTTATCAGGCCCTCATCCATCTTAAAAGTTTCAGGTATGCCGTAAAAATCAAAATAATTCATTTGACAAAGATAGCCGTTAAAGGCGGAAGATTGAAAAATGCTATACACTGTTTAGTACGGTTCATGTAAAAAAAACAAAGTCCCTTATCGCATAACAAGGAACTTTGGTTTTTTAGGTTAGTTAGTGTTTATTTAAAGTATGCAATTCCACCCTATTGCAAGCCATAAATATTAATGTGCGAAAGCATTCATAGCTACAGTCGGTTTTCCTGTCGGGTCAAATGCACCTGAACCATAGCCCTGCCAATTATTATAAGCTTCCGGTTCCCAGTAAAATACACCCAGACCATTTCCTCCTGATACAGATTTTACTTTTGTGATCAGGTCCTTCAAAAATGATTCAGAGGTTGAAGCAGAAGACTCGCTCATGCCAGCCTCACATATCATTACCTGCTTACCATAACGTGAAACCATATCATTCATGTTGGTAAGGCATTCACTATTTAATGTTGCCCAATTGCTGGTTGTTGGGTATAATGACATGCCGATAACATCATAACTTGCTCCATTAGCCTTTAGCATATCAAATACATATCTGAATAATGTATTGTCATAACCATTTGATATATGTACAACAACCTTTGCAGATGGGAATACTGATTTTACTGCATTATAACCCGTATTTACCATATAGGTAAATTGTAAAGCATTGGTAGCTCCAACAGAGATTCGTCCATCCTGCCACATCATACCATCATTGGTTTCATTGCCTACCTGTACCCAGGTTGGTGTAACACCGGCAGATTTTAAGCTATTTAAAGTACTTATGGTATAGTTATATTCAGTAGTATATAAAGCGCTTGTACTTTCGCTGGCCCAAGCCGCAGGCTTAGTTTGATCGCCGGGATCGGCCCATGTATCGCTATAATGAAAATCTATCATCACACTCATTCCGGCAGCTACAGCCCTTTTAGCTTTGGCTACCACATCAGCAGTATTACACCAGCCGCCTGATGGGTTAACCCATACACGTAATCTGATAGCATTTATGTCTAATCCTTTTAAAATTGTAAACAGATCCTCTTTTGTGCCGCTGCTGTTATAAAATGGTAGGCCTGATGATTCCATTTGGGTTACCCAACTAACATCTGATCCGTATGCAAATGTGCTGGTGGCATCGGTTTTTATAAGCGAAGAGCCTGAATTGACTTTTGTAGATGTTGCAATTGGTTGGTTAGCAACCTGTTTTGTACAGCTAATAGTTAAACACAATAACATAGCCGACGAAATACTGATAATTAATCTCATAATAATTGATTTATTGGTTAGTAATAATTGGTGGCTATAAATTCAAGCAAACTTATTTCGCACAATATCTTACACACGCACATGATTAGGTAAATATGATGCACACCAAAGCCGGACGATCATATTCCCCACAAATCAACCTCAAGAAGCTTACTTATACTATATTGTTATAATTGGTTCAATAACAGTAATTTATATTCAAATGTGGGTATGCCATAATGCAATACCATATTTGATATAAATTATTAATGTACAAATGACAGTAAAATATCTCAATTATTTGTATAAATGACATATATTTTTTTCAACATAAAATTTTACAAAAAAAACTGAAGCTTAATTGAAATAATAGGTTGAATTGATTAGATAATCATTAAAACATCTTAGCTATATTTGTTATAACCAAGATGTTAAACCATGCAAAAGATCATCACATTTTTAACATTTAATAACCAGGCCGAAGAAGCGGTTAATTTATATACCTCCATATTTAAAAATTCAAAAATTATCCGCACTAGTTATTATGGTGAAGCAATGCCTGCACTGGCAGGCACGTTTATGACCGCTGATTTTGAAATTGAAGGACAGAGGTTTTGTGCATTAAACGCAGGCCCACATTTTACATTTTCGCTCGGTATATCCCTTTTTGTAAATTGTAATACGCAGGATGAGATTGATGAGCTTTGGGAAAAACTATCAGAAGGAGGGCATAAAGACCAATGTGGCTGGCTCCAGGATAAATTTGGCGTATCATGGCAAATTGTTCCATCTACCTTAGGTGAGATGATTGGCGATAAAGATCCTGTAAAAGCAAAAAGAGTTATGGAAGCAATGCTTAAAATGAATAAGCTTGATATAAGGACCTTGCAGGAAGCATATTATGGATAATCAAAATCTTATCCTACTACTGAATTTACCAATAAAAATGCCCCTATCCCTAAAAGAAAAAAGTAAACATATTTAAAAAAACTATCGCCATGCATGCGTTGGTTAATTGCACGACCTATAAAAACAGTCGGTATTAATATAGGTAAGCTCAATAAGTAGTAATAGAAAACTGAAGTAACCAATAACCCACTGAACCAATAGCCAATTAATCCAACGATACTGGCAATTAAAAAATACCCTTGTACAGTTGCACGGAAGTGTTGGGCCGACCAGCGGCGTTTTGCGCCATAAATTACTAATGGAGGCCCGTTTATTCCATAGGCCCCACCAAGGATACCAGCCAATAAGCCACAGCCAAATAACCATGCCGAATTATCTTCCTTTAATTCTTTCAGTTGTTTGCCAAGTATTAAATAAAAAGAAAACGCAACGATTATAGCTCCTAAAACTACTTTTACAATTCGCTCATCAATATAAATGAGCAATAATAATCCAAGTGGTATACCGATAAGTGTATATAAAATTAAACCACCAGCACTACGGATATGAATTTTATTCCAATCCTGTACAACAACAACACCCGCGATTGTTACTGATATAAGAACAGATAAAGGAACTGCAACATTAAGCGGAAGCCATAAGGTAAGTAAGGGTACAGCTACAAGTGATTCACCAAAACCAAAGGCTGATCTGAAAATGGTTGCAACAAAAATAACGGATAAAACAGGGACGAGAATTGTATCAAAAACCATTTCTTTTCTTAGAAGATAGGTTTAAATATAAGCATTTTAGGGGTATTCTACGTATAAATGTTGCTATTTGCTTTTGCTATGTGCGATAGAAGCCACTATCATTTCATTCAATATATCTAAATTAATATCACTCAACTTTTTTAGATAAATACACCCTTTGCCGGTATCATGTTTTCCAAATTTCTGAAGTAATGTTTCTTTCGCGGGAAAATCTATAGAAAGATACAAAGTTATAGCAGCCTTTCGTGGTGAAAAAGCTATCATTGGCATGTCACCTTCGCGCCCGCTGTCATATTTGTAATGGCAACTGCCAAATCCAACAATACCCGGCCCCCACATTTTAGCGGGATGGCCGCTTTGTTTCTCCATAATTTCAACCATGCGGAAACTATCGGCCCGCTTTGTTTCATCAGCAACCGAATTAATGAAATCGGTCACGCTGTTTTCGGTTTCAAAAGTTTTATTCTTTGCCATTGTAATACTAATATTTTATTACTTCTCGTCAGCCATAGCAGCTACAGCCTGTAAATACCATGCCGCGTGGGGTATCCATTGTTCGGTCCAGCGCCATTCATTACCCTGATCTTCTGTTTTATAGTCTATACCGCTGCCGTCACCATTACCTTCTTTACCTGTAATACCATTTGATATGCCTCCTCGTTCAGACCCATGCCCAAAGTTGGAGTGCATGTATGGCACATTATTTCTACCAAATTTATACATAAAGCAGGCCTGGTATGGATTACAGCCCATTATCCAGTTTATTTGGTTATAGGCAAAAGCTGTTAAAGCCTGTTTTTGCATAATATCTTTAGGAGAATTATAAACCAATTTTGACCCGATTATGGCTGCGGCTGCAAGCGAACTTAAACGGGCATTTTCACCTTGCCACCACCAACCGGTTTCGTTATCATGCGGTATAAAGAATCCATTTTTGATAGTATCCTTATACCTGAATGTTTGACGGGCATAGCCAAAAGGGTTACTTACATCATTGGTTACTGAAATTTCATAATCCAATGAAGTTTTAATGGTTTGTAAAGCTTCAGTTCTGTAAGCAGGGTTGTTTTCCTTTTTCAAATATCTTGCTAAAGCAATAATCGGTAATCCGGCATCCGAAGCATGCCAGTAAGGGCGACTGCCATCATCAGCTATAAAATAACCTGCTTTTGATAATCGTGCTGAAAGATTATGCGCCCGTTTACGCGCTTCAGTTTTATAAATTTCCTGATTAGTACTTATCCATAATTCAGTAGCGGCCATTAGTGCGCAGTAATCATCAATGATGTTTTCTTTATGGTCGTCGTCGTATTTTGTATTATTTATCAGCAGGTGTGCAAAGGCGAGTTTGGCAGTATTCAGGTATTGTTGTGAGGTAAAGTCACCATGCTTTTTCCAGCGCGATATGCGGGCCAGTGCCGCAATAGCCATGCCTCCACCCTCGCGAAATGCGCATTGGTATTCGTCTGTGGTAACGCTATTAGCATGTAATCCAACCACCCTGCGGGCATTTGGATCTTTATTAAAATAACTAAAAACGATCATGTAAAAATAATCGTCTTTTGAAAAGGCACGCATCATATAATCAGCACCCCACAATGCCTCACTTTCGAGTGAATCTCTTACATTTAGCCGATTTAAAAGATTTGGGATGGCTTCATCGGTATTGATCAATGACCAGGTTACTAATGGCGTTTGTTGAGGAGACATGAAATTGGCATAAGCCAGGTGTGAAAAGTATTTGCTTACATCTCCCGATGCATCACACCAGCCACCACGCATATCAACTGTTTTATCGCTTCCAAAAAGTTTCAGGTGTGCATCTACCGCTAATTCAGTGGGTGTATTTGCCCGCTGTTTATGATAATAATGAATAACCGATGGAATGGTAAGTTTAGCCAAAGCGTTATTAGCTATCTGAAACTCGTCAGAGGCATATTCTTTACCTGCAATATTGATTTTTAGCTTATATTTTCCGCTTAGTTTTAATGATGAAAAATCAGCTTTATAGAAGTATTTACCTGGCTCCCAATCTTTGATTTGCTCTTGAGTGCCGAGTGTGCCTGAATAAACTGTTTTTGATGTGGCACTATTGATAATAGTAAATGCTACAGGCCCGGTATATTGTTGTTCATCGCCTATCAATGCAATTTTAGGGGCATTATTATCAAAGGCTACCTCATTAATATAAATAACAGGCTGGGAATAACCATTATAAAGTGCGGCTAATAATAAAAGCAGGATAAGAAGTTTTTTCGCGTTCATGATAAATTAAAAGTAAACAATTTATCAATACTGCAAAGTCTTATATCAGCAATGTATCTACCCTGTGCGCAAGTACGATCTGGTCACATGGCGACCATGAGAAAATAGTAAAACGCCCGTCTTGCGATGCTACCAAAGCAAAGGCATCGTGTTGATCGAATACAAATTGTGCTGCGGAGAAATGTCGTGTACCACCATTACTTGATGGCGGTATAATGCGGGCAGGTGAATCAATAATAGGTTCAGTCACCATGATCTGTTTAACAGATTCGCGCCCTGGCGACCGGGTGATCTTTGCACCAAAAGCTAATAACTCATGCTTATCGTTAATTATGGTTGCTCCATCAACGGCAGTAAGGCCCGCAACGCACTCGATCTCATCGCTTAACTCTTCCTGCCATGCAGTTAGGTTCTGTTCGCTAACATCCCGCTGCATCAATACAGACAGCCTGTCGAATGCCGGAAAAACAGGATATGATATAGGATGAATAATAGAATCCCGCCATTTATTATTAGCTGAAGGCACAACCAATAATGTACCTCCCCTGCCATGGTCGCGCATAGATACCGCCAGCTGTACATGTAAATTAACGGCATTATTTAATGATACGGCATTATTAAATCCAAGTAATGAATTAACCATAGCAGGGCAATCAGGCAAGCTTATGCTTTGCTCATCTATTATTTTTACATTATCGCCCTGTAATACGGCCACATTCACAAATTTACCAAAGCCATCAATTCGGCGGTGCTTTATTACCAGTAAGCCTGGTTCAACAACCTCTAGCACAAAACAAAAGCCCGGGATAATTTGAGTAGTACCCCATATATATAGTTCACCTTCATGCTCCCAAACGCCCAGGTGAATGCCAGGACGCTCAACAGCTGGTGCAAGTTTGGTAAGTATATCAGCAGTTAATGCTAATGGATATTCAAATATTAATGGTTGACTTGTTTTATCAGGTGGTAAAAATGCTAAGGATATTTTAGGTGATTTACCTTCTTCTTTACGCAGGCTTGCCCAAAAAGCGGTGTCGATAATAGCTTCAATAGCTTGTTTGCCGGGTTCGGGAGCCAGATTTTGTTCGCCGCGTGCAAATGCAGCCGACAACTGATGCGCAAAATGCTGCTCAATTGCTGCGGAGGCTTTATAAGCTGCTTTATAAGTAGGATTTGATGATATATATTGCGTTTGGATGTTCATTCAATAATAATGAGGCAGATGTTCGGTAAATGATCCCATAAAATTAGGGTTTGAATGGTATTAATGCAAATTACCAATAAAATATGACGTTGGAATGCATTAAATTAAAAAGCCTCCGATAATATACCGGAGGCCTGGAATGATTTTGATAGGTGAATTTACTTTTTGTCTTTCTTATCTTTATTACTGTGCCCTTTTGCTTCTCTTTCTGCTTGATTTTGGGCTTTAGATTCTGCAATTTCATATTCCAGTTCAGGGTCGATGTTTGATTCTTCTACCTTCTTGGCTTTATCCATTAATTCTTCATGATGTGCCTGTAGCCATGCCAGTTGTTTTTTACCGTATGAAAAACGGGTAAACAATACAAAAAGAACAGGCACTATAAATATAGAAATCGTAGAGGAAGCAATCATGCCACCAAGTACAGTCCAGCCAATGGTATTTCTTGAAGGGCCTCCCGCGCCTGTTGCAAAGGCAAGCGGCAATACACCCAATATAAATGCCATTGAGGTCATAATAATAGGCCGCAGACGTAAACGAACAGCCTCTAATGTAGATTTCATTAGTTCCTCACCTCTATCCACCCTTATTTTGGCAAACTCAACAATAAGAATAGCATTTTTAGCAGATAAACCTATAAGCGTTATCAAACCAATTTGAGCGTATACGTTATTTGTAAGAGGCGGCAAACAGGTTAATGCAACTATGGCACCGAAGGCGCTGATAGGTACAGCGAGCATTACTGAGAATGGTACCGACCAGCTTTCATATAATGCTGCAAGGAAAAGGAATACAAACAAAATTGAGAACATGAATATATACACAGTAACTGATCCTGCTTTTATTTCTTCATAGCTCAAGCCCGAAAATTCATAGGTATATCCGCGTGGTAAAGTCTTTGTTGCCAGCGCTTTCAATTCATCCAACGATTGCCCGCTGCTGTAGCCATCGGGGATAGAACCATCAACTTCTGCCGAACGGAATATATTAAAGTGTGAAATAAGCGGTGCCGCAACTGAAGCTTTATAGGTAATCAAAGTGCTTAATGGCACCATAGTACCTGCCTGGTTACGCACATAGTATTTATTTATGTCAGACACTAAGGCTCTGTATGATGTATCAGCCTGAACAACCACATGGTATGTTCTGTTATATAAAGTAAAGTTATTTACAAATAAACTACCCATATAAGCTTGCATGGTTGAAAAAACATCCGAAATATTTACACCTAGTTTCTCACATTTCTCCCGATCAACTGTAAGGTCATAACTTGGCGTATGTGCCGAAAAGTAACAAAATGCTGTTGATGTGGCCGGTACTTTCTTTGCTGCTGCAACAAATTTATTAACTGCTTTTTCAAAAGCATGAATATCATCTGTTGAACTTCCTTCTTCAATTTGCATACTGAAACCAGCAGCAATACCTATACCTCTTATAGGCGGTGGCGGAATAACTACCACATTTGCATTTTTTATTCCGGCTTTGGCTATACGATTTTTAAGTACAGTTAACAGGCCCGGCATCATGGTTCCTTTTGTGGTACGCTTATCCCACGGCTGGAGCATGATAAACATTGAACCGCTATTTGACGTTGCGCCACCATTCAGAATATTGAAGCCGGATGAAGCTGTATAGTGTAAGATGCCCGGTGTTGAGCCTACTACTTTCATAAGCTTTTCCATTACACTTACAGACTGCGCAGTTGAAGAAGCATCAGGCAGTTGGTAGGTAATATATAAACGGCCACCGTCCTCAGTAGGCACAAAACCTGAAGGCTTATTTTTAAATAGCAAGAATGTGGCAATACATATACAGATCAATATTATTACCACAAATTTTGAATGCTTAATGCTTCTTTTTACACCATTTGAGTATCTAAAAGTTACTCTGTCAAACCAATTATTGAACCAGTTAAAAAACTTATCCATCCAATTGGATTTGCTATGGTGCGAAGGCCTCAGTAACAAAGTACAAAGAGCAGGTGTTAGTGATAAAGCTATAAATGCTGAAAGTATAACAGATATTGCAATGGTTATAGCAAATTGTTGATATAAGCGGCCAACTATCCCGGGTATAAAACCTACCGGTACAAATACCGAAGCCAAAATAAGAGCAATAGCTATTACCGGTGCCGATATCTCTTTCATTGCATTATAGGTAGCCTCTTTGGGCGACATATGCTGTTCATCAATATAATGCTGTACTGCCTCAACCACAATAATGGCATCATCCACCACAATACCAATGGCCAGCACAAAGCCAAACATGGTTAAAGTGTTTATGGTAAACCCTAGTGGTATAAAGAAGCAAAATGTCCCCAGGATTGATACAGGTATAGCAACAATAGGTATTAGTGTTGAACGCCAGTTTTGCAGGAATAGGAAAACAACTATTGCAACCAAACCAAGTGCCTTTAATAACGTACCTATTACTTCTTGTATTGAAACTCTGATGATAGTTATTGACTCGAACGGAACAATATAATCAACATCATAAGGAAAAGACTTTTTAAGCAGATTTAACTCATTATATATATTGTCAGCCGTTTGAAGCGCGTTACTTCCCGGCGATTGAAAAACTTGTATAATTGAACACCTATGCCCATCAACAAATGAATTACTTGCAAATGTGAATTTACCCAACTCAACCCTTGCAACATCTTTTAAATAAACCAATTCGCCAGTGGTGGGAATAGTTTTGACTACAATTTTTTCATAATCAGCCACCTTATTTATCATTCCATTTACGAGAATACCTGTTTCATAAGCCTGTGCCGATGGTTGTGGTGGTGCGCCTACTGCCCCTGCTGCTACATACACATTTTGTGCATTCAATGCGGCAGTTATATCTGCAGGCGTTAAACTATAGGATGCCATTTTATTTGGATTCATCCATATACGCATACTGAACTGATCTGCACGGGCAGTTACGTCACCTACGCCCGGTACACGCAATATCGCATCTTCAATAAATGTAGTAGTGTAATTATCTAAAAATGTAATGTTGTGCGTGCCTTTTGGAGCGTATATCGCAATCAGCATCAGCATATCTGGGTTACTTGCCCGTACAGTTAACCCCAACTTACTTACAACCGCAGGTAATGATGGTTGGGCTATTCCTACCCTATTTTGAACATTTAAAGCCGCAATTTGAACATTTGTACCAATTTTAAATGTTACCCTTATGCTCATACCACCACTATTGGTGTTAGTACTTTGCATGTATTCCATGCCTGGTGTGCCATTTACCTGTTCTTCAATAGGTATAGCCACGGTTTGCTCAACGGTTTCGGCATCTGCCCCGGTATATGATCCATTAACCGATACACTGGGCGGTGAAATATTAGGATACTGGTCAACTGCAAGGTTGTTAATGCAGATTATACCCGTAATCATTAATACAACAGATATAACGATAGCAGTTACCGGTCTTTTTATAAAGGTATTTGCGATCATGCGTGATCAGATTTACTCAATTCACGGGATTTGTTTATTTCATACTCCAGTTCAGGATCGATGTTCTGAGATTCTACTTTTTTGGCTTTTTCCATCAATTCATTATGGTGCGATTTCAGGTAATCCAGTTTTTCTTTACCGTATGAGAAACGCGTTATCAATACATACAGAACCGGCACAACAAATATGGCTATGGTTGATGCTGCAAACATACCGCCTAATACAGTGAATCCTATCGTTCTTCGGGCTACTGCACCTGCACCTGTGGCCAGTACAAGCGGAAGTACACCTAAAATAAATGCCAGTGAGGTCATGATGATCGGCCGTAAACGCAGGCTTACGGCATCAAGTGTTGATTTTAGCAAGTCCTCACCCCTGTCAACCCTTACCTTGGCAAACTCCACTATCAGGATCGCATTTTTAGCCGCCAAACCGATCAGTGTTATCAAACCAATTTGTGCATAAACGTTATCGGTCAGGCCGGGTACACAAATAAGTGCAAGTATGGCACCAAATGCACCGATTGGAACTGCCAGCAATACGGAGAATGGAACCGACCAGCTTTCATATAATGCCGCAAGAAAAAGAAATACGAACGTTATAGAAAACATGAAAATATAAATGGTAGTTGAACCCGCCTTTATTTCCTCATAACTCAAACCCGAGAATTCATAAGTATAACCTTCAGGCAGCGTTTTGGCCGCTAAGTTTTGTACTGCGGTGAGTGCATCATTACTACTGTATCCAACAGCTGAAGAACCATCAACCTCAGCGCTACGAAATATATTAAAGTGTGATATCAGCGGTGCAGCATCTGTTGGTGTATAACTAATCACCGTACCTAATGGTACCATATCACCTGCCTGGTTACGTACATAATATTTATTCATGTCTGAAACCATGGTACGGAAAGCGGTATCAGCCTGTACTACCACGTGGAATGTACGGTTATAAGTAGTAAAGTCATTAATATACAAACTACCCATATAAGCTTGTATAGTTGTAAATACATCACCTATATTAACACCCAGTTTTTCACATTTATCACGGTCAACCGTTAAATTATAATTAGGTGTGTGGGCAGTATAAAAAGTATACGCCTTGGTTATAGCCGGGTTTTTGTTGGCAGCAGTAACAAAGTTATTTACTACTTTTTCAAAATCCTGCAAGTTATCATTGGTGCTTCGCTGCTCTATTTGCATGCTGAAACCAACCGTAGTACCAACACCCGGTAATGGTGATGGCTGTATAACCTGAACATTTGCATCCTTTACCCCGGCATCCCTTATGCGCTTTTGTAACACGCCTATAATACCCGGAACCTGTTCGCTTGATTTACCGCGCTCATCCCAAGGGGCAAGCTGGCAGTATATAGTGCCATTGTTTGAGTTACTGGCGTTCGTAACAACGTTTAATCCTGATAGTGCCGCATAATGCGCCACACCTGGTGTTGTACCAACCACCTTCATTATTTTGCTCATTACATCAACTGAAGCGGCCGTAGATGAAGCTGGTGGCAATTGGAAAGTAACATATAAATTTCCATCATCTTCTGAAGGGATAAAGCCCGTTGGTTTTGCCTGGAACAGGAAGTAAGCGCCTGCGCAAATACATACCAATAAAATAACAATGTATTTTGATCCTTCGATGCTCTTCTTTACGCCATTGGTATATCTGGCAGTTATCCGTTCAAACCAATCGTTAAATTTAAAAAAGAACTTATTAATGCCTTTTGCATCTTTATTAATACTTGTAGGTTTTAATAACAGCGTACAAAGTGCAGGAGTTAATGATAAGGCAATGAATGCTGATATGATCACCGAGATAGCTATAGTGATGGCAAACTGCTGATACAAACGCCCCACAATACCCGGAATAAAGCCCACCGGTACAAACACCGCAGCAAGGATAAGCGCAATGGCAATTACCGGCGCTGATATATCTTTCATAGCCTGGTAGGTACCTTCTTTGGCAGTCATCCCATCATGGTCAATATAATGCTGGACCGCTTCCACCACAATAATGGCATCATCCACCACAATACCAATGGCCAGTACAAAACCAAACATGGTTAGGGTGTTGATAGTAAAGCCTAGTGGAATAAAGAAACAGAATGTACCGAAAATTGATACAGGAATAGCTAATACAGGTATAAGCGTAGATCGCCAGTTTTGTAGGAACAGATAAACCACTATTGCCACCAATCCTAATGTTTTTAACAAAGTGCCAACCACATCATTCATGGATACCTTTACTACTGTAACAGATTCAAATGGAACGCTGTATTCAACATCTGAAGGAAATGTTTGCTTTAGTTTGGCCAACTCGTCGTAAACCCCTTGCGCTGTTTGCAGTGCATTACTGCCCGGAGCCTGGTAAATTTGAAGATATGATGCACGGTGCCCATCAACAAATGAATTACTTGAAAAAGTAAATTTACCCAGTTCAACCCTGGCTACATCTTTTAAATAAACCAGCGCACCTGTTGCCGGTATGGTTTTTACAATAATATTTTCAAACTCTGAAACCTTACTTAAACGCCCGTTAACCAATATACCCAATTCATAGGTTTGGGTTGATGCTTGCGGAGGCACACCGGCGGTTCCGGCTGCTACCTGTACGTTTTGCGCATTTAAAGCATTAATTACATCGGTAGGTGTTAAACTATAAGCAGCCATTTTATCCGGGTTCATCCAGATACGCATACTGAAATCATCAGTAAAACGGTTAATACTGCCTACACCAGGTACCCGTAATAAAGCATCTTGTATAAATATATTAGTATAGTTATCAAGGAAAGTAATGTTATGCGAATTTTTGGGTGCGTAAATGGCTACCATCATCAGCATACTCGGGTTTACTGCACGTACAGTAAGCCCTAACCTACTTACCACAGCTGGTAATAACGGTGTAGCTATACTTACGCGGTTTTGTACATCAAGCGCGGCAACATCAATGTCTGTACCTATCTTGAAGGTTACATTCATTTGCATCAGGCCGTTGTTGGTGCTGTTGCTCTGCATGTATTCCATGCCCGGGGTACCATTTACCTGTTCTTCAATTGGTGTTGCAACGGTTTGTTCAACGGTTTGTGCATCAGCACCTGTAAACTGGCCGTTTACCTGTACCACAGGCGGCGTAATATCAGGATATTGATCGATAGGTAAAACCAGTATACTTACAATACCAGTGATCACCAATACGATAGATATAACTATGGCAGTTACCGGTCTTTTAATAAAAGTATTAGCAATCATATATTATTTATATCTGTAGACAAAAGCCTGCATATTATCATTTTCCACCCTTTCCACCAGCTGATGGGCCTACTTTATTTGCTGTAGTTATCTGTGAACCATCATGCAGAGTTTGAACGCCGTCAGTAACTATTCTGTCGCCTGCGTTAATACCGCTTTTCAATACCACGTTCGGGCCTATTGTTTGGCCAATCTGTACTTTCTTCTCACTTACCCTAAGTTGTTTTTTCTGTTTTTTCGCAGAATCTGCACCGGCTTTAGGGTCATTTACAAGTGTATCTTTAGCTACATATACAAAGTATTCGCCCATTTGCTCAACAACTGCCTTATTTGGCACCACTAGCTGAGGTGCTGTATCCTGGTTATGTACCCTTACCACGCAACTCATACCAGCCCTTAATATACCTTTAGGATTAGCAAATACCAGCCTGATGGTAATTGAACCGGTTTGTGCATCAACAGCGCGGTCGATAACTGAAATTTTACCGTTTGATGTGTAAAGTGAATTATCTGGCAATAAAATGGTGAACAATGAATCTATAGTATGTGTTGCATATTGCAGTTTTTCAAATTTTGGAAGTTGTTTCTCATTAATAACAAAATCAACTGCCATTGGGTTATCTGTCGATATGGTGTTTAAAACAGTAGTGCCAACAGTAACCACGTTGCCTAATTTAACCTGACTAAAACCAATGGTACCATCGAATGGAGCATAAATAGTTGAGTAACTCAAATTTGTTTTAGCAGATTTTACGGCCTGCTCTGATGATCGTACTGTGTTTTTTGAATTTTCAAGCGTAATAATGGCGTGATCGTAAAGTTGCTTGGCCACGGCATTATATTTATTTAAATATTCATACCTGTCGGCATCTTGTTGTGATTGCACTAATGTGCCTTGCGAAACTTTAAGATTTGCTACAGCCGCATCATAATTATCCTGGTAAATGCGTTCATCTATAGTGTACAGTTTTTGTCCTTTTCTAACATGGCTACCTTCAGTAAAAAATATACCTGTAACGGCCCCCTGAACCTGCGGAAGCAAGCTAACCTGACTTAATGCCGCAGTTGTCGCGGGATAATTGTCATAGTACAAAACACTTTTTGCTTTTACAGTAAGCAAGTTAACAGGAACCTCTGGACTTGGCGGCGGCTGTTTTTTTCCACAAGAAGCCAAAAGAAGACTACTTATAAAAATGGTATTTAATATTAATTTATTCATGTAGGCTGTTATTATTCGTTAATAAGTTATATCTCCCATTGCTTTTTCAAGATCTATTTTGCTTGATAGCGTTTGGAACAATGCATTTAAATAGCTGATTTCTGATGAAATAAGGTTCGACTCGGCTGTGATCACATTTAAGTAAGCCACTATACCTTGTTTATATTGCAGTGTGACCACAAAGTAAGTACGCTTTGCTAAAGTGACATTTTTTTGTAATAAACCTAAGTTATAGAGGTTGCTTTTATAATTTGCAAGGGCGCTTGTGTATTCGCTATATATCTGCGACTTTAGGTCAACCTCACTCCAGTTAAGTATTTCTTCCTGTAATTTAGCTTTGTGCAGGCTATGCAGGCGTGAAAATCCAGTAAAGATTGGTATACTTATAGAAACACCTATTAATGAGCTAGGATAAGAGGTTGAGAAAAGATCTGACATTCTATTGTTTTCATAGGCCAGATCATAGTTATAAAAAGCAGATACAGTAGGCAGGAATGCTGCTCTATAATAATTCACCTGCTCGTTTTGAATGGCTTTTTGTGTCCGGATCTGTTGAAATTCAATGCGTTTTTCATAGGCAAGTTGCTGGGTGGTATCCATATGAATATCCTGCATCATTTGCAACGTATCGAAATTCACATTAAATTGTTTTTCGGGAGGATAACCCATCAATCGCTTTAATACGGCATATTGTGGTACAACATTTTCATCGGCCTGTTTTAATGAAGCCATTGAGTTATTGAGCGAAATAGCCGCTTCTTCATAATCTGTTTCATCAACAATTCCACCTTTATATTGATGATAGGTATCGCGCAAATTTCTGCCAAGGCGTGCCGTATCTTCTTTTAAAACATTGATCTGTTCCAGTGTAAGTAATACGTTATAAAAAGCTTTACTTACCGCCGATACCAGGTAAATTTTAGTGCTATCTGTAACCTCTTTTGCCTGGGTTACCAATAAAGGCGCGCTTTTAGCCGCATATAATAAACTGGGACTAAATATAGCCTGTGACACCGTTAGTTCGGGAATGAAACTATTGGAGGCGGTTTGCCTTGTGGTAGTTCCGGTAGATGTGCCTGATGTTGTACTGCCACCAGTTGCACCTGTGCCGCTTGAAACCACCGATCCTGTATAATTTGATTGTTGAATATAGTGTATTGCATCGCCGGTGGCGTTAACCTGTGGTAGCCATGATGATAAAGCTATGGCATTGGTTTCTTTGGTAATACTTACATTTATTATTGATTGATTTAAAAGTGGCTGATGAACCAATGAATAATCAATACATTGTTGTATGGTCAAAAAATCCGTTCCATTTGCCGGGCTATTAACCGGAACGAGCATTTTGCTTGTATCTACCGTTTGCGCATAAGTAAATAACGATAAGCTGGTGAATGCCGTAACCAATAAAGAAACCCGGATTGTAGCTATACAAAAAGAGAAGTTTGCTATTTTAGAGCAGAATGGCTTGGTTTTTAATATATTATATTTCATAAACAGATTCTAATCCGGTATATGTGGTTTTCAATCTACTAATACAGTTACAAATAGTATGTGTTTGCAAAAATGATAAAATGCTTCATTATCTGAGGTAACAATATTGTTAACTATTTATTGCTGCACTTAATTACACAATATTGTTACTTATTGAGAAATATTATTGCCTTATATTAGAATTTTAGAAATATTAAAGCACTGAATATCAATGTATATAACAATTAAATGCTAGTTTTAGTTGATGGAAATAAAAAAGAACATAAATCAGCAATTAACTTTAAAAAAAGCCTTTATCATCTTAACTGTTTGCATAGCATGGTTTGCTTTGATATTACAGTTTTCTCTTTCGATACCTGCATATTTAAATAACGGAAGAACCTTGGCCGGAACAATTATACACTTATTAAGCTATTTTACTATACTAAGCAATATATTGATAGCGGAAAGTTTAAGTGTGATTTTATTAAAACCCCAAAGCGTAATAGGGAAATACTTTTTGAAGGATTCAATAAGTGGAGCACTAGCAGTTTATATAACCATTGTAGGGTTAACATATAATTTAGTACTACGCAATATATTGACACTTGAAGGCTTTTGGCGACTTGCCGATGAACTCCTACACGTAATAGTCCCATTATTATATGTGCTATACTGGATCTTATTTGCTCCTAAAGCTGCTTTAAAGTGGCGGGATATTTATTATTGGCTTATATTCCCTTTGTTTTACCTGATATTTATTATCATTCGTGGCGCTGTAAGTAGTTATTACCCCTACCCATTTATGAATGTTGTTAAATTGGGTTATCCTGCGGTAGCTTTAAACTCAACCGCAATGCTGACTGGCTTTGTTTTGGTTAGTATATTGTTTGTTTTGGTTGGCAGGTTTCAGCGCAAAAAAAACTAAAGGGTTAAAATTAATAACTGATTTACATCGCTAAAAATCCATAACGATTTGTTATTAAAATGACTATTTTTGTGATATCAACTATTCCAATATGTTCGATTTTCGTCTGCAAGTATTTTATACTGTAGCCAAGCGGCTCAATTTCACCAAAGCAGCAAACGAGCTTTTTATAACCCAACCTGCGGTCACCAAGCACATTAAGGAACTGGAAAGCCAGTTTAAGGTTTCATTGTTTGAAAGAAGCGGGAATAAAAAGATCAGCCTTACTCCTGCCGGCGAAACACTTTTACAATACACCACCCAACTTTTTAATACTTACGGGGAACTGGAATACGATATGAACATGCTGGTCAATCAGCATAACGGTGTATTACATATTGGTGCAAGTACAACCGTTGCCCAATACATCATCCCTCCTGTATTGGCCCAATTCCATAAAAAATTTAAAGATATACAGGTATTGCTCATTACAGGTAATACCGAAGATATTGAACAGGCATTACTTAACAAAACAATTGAAATTGGGATAATTGAAGGCATATCACGCAATCCGCAGATAAAATATGAGGAGTATTTAAAGGATGAATTGGTATTGGTAAGTGCTGTAAATAATACCCTTGTAAAAAAGGCTGCAATTAAACCTGAAGAATTAAAAAACTATCCGATGTTATTGCGTGAGCCGGGTTCAGGTACATTAGACGTTATTGCACATGCATTAAAACCCTATCAGATAAAACTGAGTGATCTGCAGGTTGAAATGCAGCTTGGCGGTACCGAAAGTATAAAATCATATGTATTGCATAGTAATTGCCTGGCATTTCTATCCATTCATTCTATACTGAAAGAGCTAAAAAATAATGAATGCCGGATAATCGACATTAAAGGTATGGCCATTGAGCGACCATTTCATTTTATACAGCAACATGGACAAGTCTCGCCTTTGGCCGAATTATTTATACGTTTTGCACGTAATTACAAGCAGGATTGAATTGATATATTCAACCAGCTACTTCTTTTTCATGCCGGAAGTATCTTTTATTTTGGTGCCCCCTGATGCACTGTTATCAAGTGTTGTGGCATCAGCGGGTGTAACTTTTGAAGTATCAACCTTAGTTGAATCATGCGATACCTGGTATGTATTTTTAACCGTGTCCTCACCCTTGCTTGCAGAATGATCCCCTCCGCAAGCGCTAAAAATACTTGCTGATATTACTATTGCAGATATTAATTTTATTGTTTTCATGATCGTTTTATAAATTCTTAACCGCAAGCATCTTTGCTTCCTGCGTATTGTTATAACATCAAATACAAGCAGCTGTTTTAGTTAATTAGTCTAACCTTTGATTTTCAAACCTAAATAGTTGTTCATAACCAAAAGTAATTGATGATTATCTTTTGTGATGAAAATATATTTAAGAATTGATGGACATTTGAGCATCAAAACAAAAAACATGGACGCACATAACACATCAATTAAAAATACAAGCGGGCTTATATTGAATATAAGTCAGAACACAAGTAAAATAATTTTTATTGTCTGTATTACACTTTGTTTAACTCCTTTTATAAGCCCGGCAATTGCATTGCTGATGGGTTTGGTTATTGCACAGTTTACAGGCCATCCTTATATTCATCTAAACCACAAAGCCACTCACTTGCTGCTGCAAATATCAGTAGTTGGGCTAGGCTTTGGCATGAATGTACATAGTGCATTACAAGCCGGTAAGGAAGGAATATTATTTACTATAGCCTCTATATCAGCTACCCTGATTTTCGGCTTTCTGATGGGGAAATGGCTTCATATTGAAAAGAAAACGTCTTATCTTATATCAACGGGTACTGCAATTTGTGGAGGCAGCGCCATCGCAGCTATATCCCCGGTAATAAAGGCTGAAGAGAAACAAATTTCTGTGGCATTGGGTTGTGTATTCATCTTCAATTCTATAGCCTTGTTTGTTTTTCCGGTGATAGGGCATCATTTCAACCTGTCACAAACTCAGTTTGGCTTGTGGTGTGCCATTGCTATACATGATACCAGTTCGGTTGTAGGTGCAGCCAGCAAATACGGCCCTCATGCGTTAGAGGTAGCAACCACCGTGAAACTTGCACGTGCTTTATGGATCATCCCGGTTGCATTTGTATCTACCTTTATCTTTAAAAACAAATCAAAAAAAATAAGCATACCTTATTTTATAGGCCTATTTGTAATTGCCATGATAGCGAATACTTATATTCCAGCAGTAACAATGATTAGCCCGCACATAATTTTAGTTGCCAAAGCTGGTTTAACACTCACATTATTTTTGATAGGTGCCGGATTATCAAGGCAGGTTTTAGTATCAGTAGGATTCAAACCCTTGTTGCAAGGGCTTGTATTATGGATAGCTATATCAACCACAGCATTATACGCTGTAATGCACCTGGCATAATTTAACGATTACCTGCTAAAATAAAAACCGGCTGGTTTTAAAAGCAGCCGGTTTTTATCTTTAAATCAATATTATATTATTTGCGATGGCCACCTGGATTGCCGCCAGATGGATGACCACCGCCACCCGAAGGGTGACTTTGAGGAGCAGGTGCATGGCTTGCCTGGTGTTGCTGCATGCTAATTCTGTCATTATTATGTTGTGTATTAGCATGAGATGCCGAATGTTGCACATTAGCCTCATGATTAGTAGCCCTTGCAGTCGCATGCTGTGCATTGGCTTCATGATTTGTAGCTCTCGCAGTCGCATGCTGTGCATTGGCTTCATGATTTGTAGCTCTTGCTGTCGCATGCTGTGCATTGGCTTCATGATTTGTAGCTCTTGCAGTTGCATGTTGTGCATTGGCTTCTCGGTTGATCGCTTTGGTATTTGCGCGTTCAGCAGCTACAGCCGGGCGACCATGATTAACTGACGCAAATTGACTGCGGTTTTGGCTCGCAGAACGTTGGTGTGCCATTTGGTTTGATGTTGGCGAAATATGCCTGTCATGAGCAGCCATTTCATCGGCTTTTGTTGGCCTTGCAGTTACCCCACCACGACCATTAAAGCTCGCGTGGCTGTTATTACGCGGGAAACTATTGTTTACATAAGTGCTATGCACTACACTGCGGTTTACTCGTGTTACCGAAGTATTGTACTGGAACCTGCCGCCAGACCATCTGCCGCCATAATAACCTGAACCTCCGTAGCCAAAGCCATAGTTTATACCACCGTAGAACCCAACATGAGGGCCCCAGTAACCTGAGTGGAATGCATAAACGCCTCCGTCAAAGCCCCACCAGCACGGTGTCCATAAAAAACCAACAGTTGGTGGTGCTACCCATGCTCCGGGTACCCAATAATACCCATCTGAGCTGTAAGCCCAGTAACCAGGTGTCCATATATAACCATCAACCGGGCAATATGGTTGTTCATATACCGGTATTGCCGGTGGCCCTATACGCACTGATAAGCCAACGCTCACCTGTGCATGTAATTGGGGCGATGCAATAATGGCAAGGCCCGCAATCAAAATTATACCTTTTAATATCTTTTTCATGGTAGTGTGTTTTTATTTAGAACAAGATATTTGATGAAAGGTTTAATAATATTTCCTAAACGATTGTTGGTTAATTAATAATAAAAATATTATTGTTTGTTTAAGGTGCTGTAAATTAGACTATTGTGGAATATATGTATTATAATTTGTGGAAGGCGGATATATATTATTTTGCAAACAGGATTTTTATACCGGTAACTTGTTTTATACATCTTGCAGGTTTCTTTTCATCCTGTACAATTATTCTAAAGGGGCCATCGCTGGGGGCCAATGGTTTCCCATCGATCATATCAGCTAAAATAATCGTTCTGTCGGTAAAACCTTTGTCTAGTTCAGCCAAAGCAAAAACAACCTGGTAGCCATCACTGGCTTCAACTAACACATATTTGGTTAAATTTTCGCCTCTTAAATCTTTACCCATAGTAACACCTGCTTTTAGCAGCAAATCAGCTAATAATACACCTGAATAAGTATGATCATTCCCATCTCTATCTTTACGTACTACTTGGGTTTGTTTAAATTGATTCAGATCATCAAGTTTAATTTCAAGTGGCGTTACTACCACTCCCGATATTTTAACAGATGCTTGTTTTACTATATATTGTGCTTTGCTTAACAATGGAGCTACTCCCAGGAAGCAGATTATAATTACAGTGATTCTTTTCATTTGGTTGTTAATTTGCAGTTGGTTGTTAGTTTGTTTGGATCAGAAAAACGCTTATCAGTTATAAAGGTTGAATCGGTAAGCATATTTAAAAATGCGATAAGTTCTTTCTTTTCTTCCGGGCGCAATTTTAAGCTTGTTCCTCCGCGCTCATTCGATTCACCAATTAAAAATGTACTTAATGATGGCGATTGCTTGATATGCTCACTATAATGGTCCACAACTTGTTCCAGTGTCTCGAACCTTCCGTCATGCATATAAGGGGCAGTTAATGCAATATTGCGTAATGTTGGCGCTTTAAAACGCCCCCTGTCTGATGATAAACCTGTAATACTTTCAATACCTGCATCGGCCGGAATACTATCAAGCCCATTATTATGAAAAAACTCCATATAATTTTTTGTCCCACCGTGGCAATGCACACAATTTGCACCTCGTATTCCTTTTTCAGGATCAGGGCCGGTCATAAAAAGCGCCATACCCTTTAGTTCGCGTTCTGTTGGTTGGTAAGTATTTTTTAAATATTGATCGTAGCGCGAATTACAGGATATAAGCGTACGTTCAAACTGTGCAATAGCTTTTATTATTCTATCGCCGGTAATGGCATCATCGCCATAAACCAGTTTAAATAGTGCCGGATATTGCGGAGTGTTTCTAAGTTTCTGAGCTGAGTTATCCAATGATTGCCCCATTTCATGCAGATTGGTTAAAGGGAAAACGGCTTGCTCTTCCAAACTTGCCGAACGCCCGTCCCAAAAAAATTTCCTTGTCCACAACAGGTTGGTTAATGACATTGCATTGCGGCTGGTGGGTACATTATCTATACCTTTGCTAAAAGCTTTATCGTCTGTGAACGCCCGTTCCTGTTTATGGCAACTAGCACATGAGATGGTATTAGTAGCCGATAATTTTTTCTCATAAAACAACGTCCGGCCTAAATATACGCCCTGCTTAGTTGTGGGATTATCGTCAGGCACAGAAATACGATTACCGAAGTTAGCCGGATAAATGAATTTATATGGGCCAGTTTCAATGGCATCGGTATCAGCAAATAAACTCCAGCCTGATAAGCCAACTGTTAGTATTATTAAAATGAATATTGCGTACGATTTACTCCATCGCTTTTTTGATCGATAATAAAACCTCAAAATCCGGCGTTTTTTGTTATTCATTAGTTATCAAAAGTAAAGGATTATGAAAAGGAAATCCACCACATTCGGATATATTTTGCAAGATGTAATTATCACTCCATAAACATTGCAGGCAACTATGCTGAATTTAAACAAAATTGAAGCCGGTATGTTAAGCGTTTACTATGAAAAGACCTCTCTTATTTTTATTGCCGTTATGCTATTTGATTTTCTTATGTGCCTGCAATGTTACCGCTCAAAATAAAAGCCTGAAATTAGTTTTCATAAGGCATGCTGAAAAGTCTGAAGAAGGTGATAATTTAAATTGTCAGGGGCTTAATCGCTCAATGCAATTACCGGCGGTGTTGTTTAAGAAATTCGGCAAACCAAACAATATTTATGTACCAGCATTAGGTTTGGGAGATGTTACCAAACATGCCCGCATGTTGCAAACCATTACCCCTTTTGTTGCTAAATATGGGCTTACCGTTAATTCAGAATATGATGAAGATGATTATAAAAAAATAGGTAAAGCATTGCTCAACGAAAATGGAACAATAATTATAGTTTGGGAACATAAAAACATTCCGCCGATATTAGCCTATCTTGGTGTAAATGGCTATTTGAATTGGCCCGACAATGATTTCGACAGTATATGGATAGTTACTTTCACAAAAGGCCATGCCGTAATGACCAGAGATAAAGAACATTTAAATCCAGCTCCCGGATGTCCTTTTTAATTTAATTGTTTATATAACTCTTCGTAAAGAGCACTATAATCCAAAGATAAATTTTGGTCATATAATATGCCTGCTCTTAACGCTTTTAATCCTGAAACACCCAGTAGTTCTTCTACGTCAATTTCCTCTATCGTATCTTCTAATATACCCGCCCTTTGCAATATATTCAAGTAAATATTATACTCCGCTTCTTCCTCTTTTTTTGAATAAACAATAGTTATTTTTCCCTGCTTGGTAATACGTTCCGTTGAATTTTTAATACAGGCCTTGTCAATTCGTTTTTTGATTACTTCATATCTTATATTGTAGGCACCATCAATATCAAAATGCTTTTCATCCATTCTGAACCTTATATCTATCGGCGTGCTGTAAACCAGTATCAGAGTTGTAACTCCTAAATGATACGGCAGTGAATCCTTTAAACGATATTGCTCAATTGCCATTTCAGTAATTACCAGTAATTGCCACAAACGCAATCGCCTTAGTACTATGTCGGTAAAATCCTTGTCGGGAGCAATAGCGCTTCCAATATAAAGGCTGTGATCAACACCATCAGTTTTAAACCTTTCATAGTAATGCGGGTAATATTTTTGAATCTCAAGCTGCCTTTTATCCAGAATACCCAGCAATTTATCATTAACGAGGGTTAATGTTTCTTCATAATTACGCCGGTTCGTGTAAAATTCGCCAGTTAAACTATCTGACTGCTTAAAATAATTTTCAATCCCATTATTGAGTTCCAGGCTATAATTATTAGCGGACCTTAGCAAAGGAAGAATATTTATTTCCAGATAATGTTGAAGAGATTGCTCAGTATCCGCTTTTATTCCCAAAGACAGTTCATCAATAAAGACTTTCAAATAAGATAAGTGCTCAACTAAAGCAGGTATGAATTTTTCCTGCTGCATTTGTTCTAGTAATGACATTAGCTGTTCAACTTGATTCTCGAGATCATTCTTAACGCTCAGGTTCCTGGTTATGGAAGAGTTATGAATATCAACCTCGCCGTACAAAGGAAATACTTTTCTGAATCTTATTTCCTTAAAATTATAATTTGTTCCCGAATCCCGGTTTTGAATATAGTTTTTTGCTTCGCGTTCAAATTTCCAATTTACACTTGGGTGCAAATTGGTATAGTTATTTTGGATAACTGCCCGTACTCTTGTTTCAAAGTCATTGATCTTACGATCAATAGCATCCACCAAAAATGGCATAACAAATTCTAACTTATTTGCTGTTACACTATTGAGCACTCCAGTTGTAGAAGAAACCACTTCTAAAAAACCATGCAAGATGTCATTTTTTGCCACGGGTGCCAGAATAAAACTTTTAATATTTTGGCTACCGAAGGTTTCAGTGATATAAGTGTATTCTTCATCCCCTTTAATATCAGTAATGTCGGCAACAGTAAAATAGGTTTGTTGCTTAATCAAGTTTTGATAGGCATTAGCACAAATTATGTTTTTGTAATCCTCTTCACCCCTATGGGGTAAAAGAAAACTTTGAACTTTTTGCCCGAAGGTTGATATACCCATCTTTCCGCTCGACTTATCAAATAAAGTAAGGCCCGTACGTATATCTGATATTTGGAAGATGGACTGAAGGATTGATTCCAATATCTGCTGTATGCCGGGGCCTGTTGTACCGTCTAACAAGCTATCTTTTAATATTGAAATTGCATTTTGAACAGTTACATCAACCAGTGTCATTATAGTAAAACCCTTCATTAACCAACTAGCTGGTGGAAATTTCTCTTTCCATAAAGCAAGATCGTCGTAATTATTCAGCAATAACTTAATATCACCATTTGATAGTGAAGGCATTTCCTTTGGCGGAATGATTTCCATAAAATCGGCATTATACAATATACGATAATGCTTAATAAGGCCTTTTGAAGTAGGGATATCATAAAACAAGGGCCTGACAAAGTCAAGCTGCGTATTGTAAAACTTATTTAATATTAAGCAACAGCTTGCAATATAAAACTGATGTTCATTAAAATCACGGATATTTATCTCAAACCCGGGCCCTGCATCATGCAAAATATTTCTAAACCTTTCTGTGTAGTTAAACATCAGACCCTGATATGGTATTGTTATAGCTTTTATCTCATTAAGGCTTAAAAGAGCCGGAAATAGTTCTGCCGTTAAACGAGATATTAATGCTGTATTATCGATTATCTGTGAAATGTCTGTGATCCCATCTTTTAATTCGGGATGTGCTTGAACTTCTTTTAGCAGGTCATTAGCATAATGCCCTGCTTCAGTTTCTGCAATTTCTTCCAGCCTTTCAATTATTTTATGAAATGAGAGCCTGATCTGGAATGGATTATCAAAAAACTGTGGAAGTATCATATGCTAATTTACGCTTAAATTACTTTTTCAAAAAGGACATAGATAATGCAGATCCTGCGCCTAATACCACTCCGCCCGCAACATCAGTAGGATAATGAACGCCCAGATACATACGCGAGTAGCTAACGGAGCCTGCCCACAAGTATGCTGGTATAATTACAAACCATTTGGGATAAGCCATTGAAAGCGCTGTTGCGGTAGCAAAAGTTGAAGAGGTGTGCCCCGACGGAAATGAATAGCTTCCGGCTCTGTAAACAGGTGTAATATTTACGTTTTGAATAAAGGGTCGTGGGCGTTTAACCAAATTCTTAATAAGCAGATTTAAGCCATATGAAAGAGCTGTACTACTTGCTACAAAAAGTGAATTTTGTCGCATAGCCTCATTGTGGCCTAAAACTCCACCTAAAAACAAACCGGCAGGTATACCTATATCTCCATAACGATAGGTATTTGACATAAACATAAAAAAATCAGTTTGTTCGGGTGTACGATTGTTTTGTAAATCAATGAGCACACGATCATCAAATTGCTGAAGTTGAGATTGTGCAAAAGTGCTTTTAGGGGCAATTAATAGTTGGAAAAACAATAATAAACCGAGTAGTTTATATGATCTTTTTTTCATGATTAATCTATATGCCAAAACAAGCACCCATTTTTATCGGCCTTTGTTAAAAAATAGAAAAGCGATGATAAAGGCGGCTACAGAAACAATAAGTCCGAACATAAACACATTATAAGCAATCCTGAGCAGATGATATTTTTTGCCGAGCACTACTCCCTGTGCATACACATCTCTGATAAGGCTGCCATACAAAAAATCTTTTTCCTTCATCATTTTTTGCATGCCATAATTAAAGTCATCCAGCTTCATTTTATAAAAGTTGCCGAAGAATAACAAGTTGGTTTTCTTTTCGTCTACATCTTCTTTTGTAAAAATACCCTTGGGAATAGAAGGCCGGGTTGACAAAATAGAAAACGTCATGGCAGTAAGGCTTACTATCAACAAAATAAATGATGGTACCACAAGGTATCCATAAGTATCCAACCTTCTGAATACCAAACTAATTATGGCTGATAAAATAATAGAATTAACGGTAATCAAAATGTGGGCCTTTCTGTCGGCCATATCACTCAGTCGCTGGTGATTACTTGAACTTATCCTGAACATGGTTTCAATACCTTTATCGGGCTCATTCTTTTCACCTTTTTTCTTTTTATGATCCTTAGAAGTCTCTTCTGCACTTTGAATTTCTGTTTGATCATCAGGTTGAACCATTTTGCTTTCTTCTAATAAAACTTTTCCCTTTAAAATTTCGATATTTTCTTTTTTCTTATCGTTTAGTAGTGATTTACAATAATTTGTGTAGTAAGTATGGTTCTCCAGAAAAGATATTGTTTTCTCTCTCCACTCCAATTTGCTCACATCAGCATGATGCATGAGATTATATTCCTTACGCAAAAGTTTATCATTTTTAAAAAAGTCATCTGTTCCTAATTTAAATAAATCGGCATCGCAAACAATTTGTTCCATTAGTGTTGTAGCCGATTGTGGCATTTTTGTTGCCATAATGCAGCTTTTTATTAATTCAATATTCTCACTGTTTACTTTATGGTCGGTAAGAAATATTTCAGCCAGCCGGCAACCTTCTTCTTCGTGATTATTTATATCAGTTATGTATCCAATATCATGAAACCATACCGCGGCTAAAACAATAAAAAGATTTTGATCATTTAGTTGATAATGGTTAGCTATTTTACTGGCTGCTGCAACCACATGTTCAGTATGTTTCTGGTTGTGATATATGAGATTTGAGGTATCATTGTTTTTATAATATTTTAATACATGATCCTGTATTTTATCAATTAAGCGCTGATAATTCATTTTTCAAAGCAGTTTAGTTCCTGATAATAACCTTGGCAGTATAATTTTAAAGTTAAGAGAAATTTATGGATTGCCGTATTCATTTGAATGCAAGGAAAGCTTAATTGGCATCATCTAAAAGCTATAAACACAAAAATCCCCGCTTCTGCGGGGATTTTTGTGTTATTTATTTACTTTAAATAACCCTTATAGATTAAAAGTTTGGTTTGTTCACATCCCACCATACCCTGGTGCCACCATTATCAGGGCCACCTAATAACTGAACAGCTTGTTGTACGGCTGCTCCGTTGGTAGTGTATTCGTTTGAAGGATAAGCTAAACGACGGATTTGTATTTGTGTATCAATAGTACCGTTACTGTTGTTATTTACAACCGGGAAAAGTTTAGGATAACCTGTACGGCGATATTCCGTCCATGCTTCCTGACCTTCCGGGTACATAGCGATCCATTTTTGAGTTATGATACGCTCCAAATTTTGCTCATTTGTTGCTGCAGGGTTCCAGGCAATTGTTGCGGTTGAAAGCGCAGGTGAATTGTTTGCAGAATTTGATGGGTCAACGTAAGCTATAGGTGTACTGGTTGCATCAGTTAAGTAAGACCCAGGTGTTACACCCCATTGCGCCATTGAAGTTGTTATGCCTGTGTTGTAATCAGTTGCTGCATCACCAGCTCCTGTCCAACCGCGTAAAGCCGCTTCAGCTTTTAAGAACCAAACTTCAGCAGCAGTCATAAACATCATTGGTGATGATGGGCCAAATGCAGTATTAACATTTAAAATAGAATAACCGCTATAACCCGGTTTAGCTGTAATTATTGATCCTATACGAATACCTTTATATTGGCCTGCAAAACGTGGGTCGGTTGCAGGTGAAGCAAATTTAGGTAAACGTGGATCATTATAACCAACCAGGTACGACTCAACATCTGAACCTAAAGAGATATCTGTCCAACTGGTAGTAATTACATTAAGCGGGTTGTGGTAGCCACCACCAGAAATACCCGCATTATCTGTATTATCTGCAAGTAAACCACCATTAGTTGGATCCAGTGCTTTTTCAGCTTGTGCTTGTGCTGTAGTTGGATCAACTTTAACAATGTGCATTGCTAAGCGTAAACGCAATGAATTAGCTAATTTAATCCATTTGGTATAATCACCGCCATAAACTAAGTCATAGTTTGCAAACGGAGTTTTACCTGGGTTAGCTTTTACAAATGCGTTAAGATTGTTAACAGCAGTATCTAATTGAAGGAAAAATTGCTGATAAACACTTTGTTGACTATCATAAGCTGTAGCAATTACTGATGATCCTGCTTTGCTATAAGCAATCGGACCATATTTGTCTGTCATTCTGTCAAATGTTTCCACTTTAAGAATCAATGCTACTCCCCAAAAATCAGGCTGTGCAGTTCTTGTTCCAACTTTACCTATATAATTGATATCAAATAATGATGTGGTATAACCATCGATAAAGATCTGTTGGTTCCAGCCATCTACTAAGCTATAAGTTAAGTTATTAATATTTCCTCTGAATGGATCGGGTGACATCATATAACCTGAGTAACAATCAGCATTTAAGTTTTGGTCAAGCTGATAATTACCTTCTTCGCCAAATAAAGCTGTCTGAATCCCTGGGAATACCAATCCAACCTGTACTTGTTGAGATGTTAAACCCGTATTATCTGTATCAAAGTTTTCGAATTTTTTTGTACAACTGCTAAATTCTAACAGCGACAGCGAAAGCAAAGATGCAATACAGAACTTGCTTCCGATGTTTATGATGGATTTATAATTTGTTTTCATCGTTTTAATTTATAAAAGTGAATATTAGAAAGAAGCATTCAAGCTTAAACCATAGTTACGGGTTGCAGGCTGATTGAATACATCAACACCTGAAAGACCGTTTCCTGTTGACATGCTGATTTCCGGATCAAATGGCGCTTTCTTGTAAAAATAGATAAGATTGCGGCCTATTGCTGAAATTTTAAGGCTTTTTATAGCTCCTGTCATTGGTATGGTATATCCGAACGAAGTTTCACGTAAGCGAACTACAGTTGCGCTGTACATGTAATTTTCAGTAATACCTGCACGGCCACCAACAGTGCTGTACCATGTTTGCGGATCAACTGAAGTTACAGGTGCACCTGTAGTTGCGTTAACACCATTTATGGCTACGCCACCTGCAGCTCTTGCATCGCCTGATGCTTTTGAAACACCATATTGATCCATTACAGCTTGTGTTAATGATAACACCTGACCACCAAACTTTCCGTCAACAAGGAAACCTAAAGTGAATTTTTTATAATTAAAGCTGTTATTCCATCCCAGTTGGAATTTAGGATTTGGATTACCAAGATAATTGAATCCGCTGTTTACCTCAGGAGTTCCACCAGCTCCAATTAAGATACGGCCTTGTTTATCACGTTGGAATGTAACACCATAAATATCACCAAATGATCCGCCTTTAGCTAAGATAGACTCATAAGAGTTATTTCCGTTAGGCGTTAAAATAAACTGATTGATACCATCCTTTGAATCAACATCGATTACTTTGTTTTGATTTGCAGATGCATTAATTGAAGAGTTCCATGTGAAATCCTTTGTTTTTATTACATCATAACCCAATGAAAACTCTACACCTGAGTTTTGAATGTTACCTGCGTTAACATACCCTTGTGAATAAGTCGTAGTATATGAAGGAGTAACAGCTATGTATTGGTTTCTTGTATTTGTTTTGTAATAAGTAAAGCTAAAGCTTAACCTGTCATCAAAGAAACGCAGATCAGTACCTGCTTCAATATTATCTGTTTTTTCAGGTTTTAGTTCAGGGAAAGGAGCTACAGAATTTAATACAACGCTACCACCAATACCCAGGTGAGCTAATGGATTTGTAACATAATTTGGTACAGTATTACCAACCTGTGCGTAAGTGCCTCTAATCTTTGCATAAGTTATTACATCTGGTAATTTAAACATTTGGTTTAATATGAATGATAAACCTACTGATGGATAAAAGAAGTGATAACTTGTAGTATATGCCAGGTTTGATGACCAGTCATTTCTTCCTGTTAAAGTTAAAAACGCCCAGTTTTTATAAGATAAGTTTGCATTAGCAAATAAAGATTGTATTTGATTGTGGTTTGCTGGTAAATTGGTTACCGGCGGGCCACCTGCTGCAGTTACTATATTCTGAGGAATGAAAACGTTTGGTATGGTTAAACCCGTACCTGTATAACTGTTACTTGCATCAGGACCGATATTGGTTCCGTCTGTAGATATATCAGTAATACTTGCACCTAATATACCATCTAATTTGAAATCAGATTTTCCAGGTACGTTGAAAGTAGCCAAGAAATCTCCATATTTTTGTTCCGTTGTTTGGTTGCTTAATAAAAACTGACCATTTGATTTAGCCAATACTGGGTTAGTTCCTGCATACAGATCTTGTTGATATACATCATTAATACGATCAACATTACCGCGTGCTTGTATATTTAACCAAGGGGTTATTTCATATTTAACAGTAGTATTTATTAAAATCCTGTTACGGTTTGCAGTATTAGGATCACGGTTAGTTATCCACCATGGGTTTTGTTGCAAATCTTCGTTAAAAGGCCAATTTTGTGTTGGCACCCCATTTCCACCTGCTACTGCTGGTAGTTCAAATGCAGTTTTATAGGGAGTTATATCAACACCCCTTGGAAACAAATATAAACCGGTTAATGGATTTAAATATAAACCTAATCCCGGGCTATTATCCACAGTCTGGGTGATATAGTTCACATTTGCATCAACAGTTAATTTATCATTTAAAAATTTACCTGTTTCACGGAAATTAACATTGTTCCTGGCTAATTTATTGCCTGGTTCAACACCATCAGCAGTAGTATTAGCATAAGAGAAATAAGTTAATGCCTTATCCGTACCGCCAGAAATGTTGATCGAATTGGTGAAATTTGTTCCTGTTTGATAGAACTGTGATAAATTATCAGATGCACCAGATATAGCTGCACCCCAGCTGGTAGTAGCACCCGGAGAAGTCTCTCCATAGCTATTTTGGAATTGAGGCTGGTAAGCAATTTTATCCGCAGTAAATGATGAAGAGAAATTGATAGAAGTTTTTCCAGCTTTCCCTTTTTTAGTAGTGATCAGGATAACTCCGTTTTGTGCCTGGCTACCATAAAGTGCAGCGGCAGCAGCACCTTTAAGCACAGTCATACTTTCAATATCATCAGGGTTAATGTTTGAGATGCCGTCGCCACCATCCTGGTTTGAACTAATTCCGGATGAACCGCCACCTTGTCCTACGTTTGTTCCGTAAGTGCTATTTGGCTGCCCGTTTGAATTCGATCCGTTTGAAATTGGAATACCATCAATTACATATAATGGCTGGTTGTTACCACCGGCAGATTTATTGCCACGTAGTATAACTTTTACCGAGCCACCTACGCCTGATGCACTTGGATCAATATTCACACCTGCAAGTTTTCCATTAAGGGCATCCATCAAGTTATCTGTTTTAACAGTAGTAAGTTCTTTTCCGCTAACCTGTTGTGAAGAATAAGTAAGTGATTTTTCTGATCTTTTTACACCTAAAGCTGTAACAACAACCTCATTAAGGTTTTTTGAATCAGTGCTTAATACAACATTAATTGATGATTCAGTACCTACAGTTACAGTTTTGGCTATATAACCAACATAACTGAATACTAAAACATCGCCTGGATTTGCATTCAGCTTAAACTTTCCGTTTACATCTGTTTGCGTTCCTACTGTCGTTCCTTTAATGGATACACTTACACCTGGTAAGCTTGCTCCTGTTTCGTCTTTTACAACTCCGCTTATCGAAGTTGCATTTCTCACACTACGGATTACACCGCTGGTTGTGATAATTGTTTTGCTGTGTGCCTTATAGGAAGCATTTGCCCCCATTGCCACACACGGCAATAATAAGATTAGTGGTAATATTTTTTTCATTTTGATTTGAATTAGTTTGTGTTAATTGTTTTTTAGTGTTTAGTTGTTTGTTGTTTTATCCATACTTGATTGATTTTGGGTGAGTAAATGATTTTTTATTTCTTTGTCAAAATTTTCCATAACTAATACAGCCGTGCCTATCAGTTCAGCATTAAAGCCCATATCTGATATCAATAGTTCAGTGCTGCTGGCCAGGCGTGGGATGCAAAATTTGTTTAATGCCTGTTGAATAGGCGCTAGTAATATTTTCCCTACTACTGCACCTCTCCCACTTAATACGATGCTTGCAGGATTCATGATGTGAATTAGTATCGACAAGGCTTTACCGATCTTATAACCAGCATCAGAAAGCAGTTCAACGGCAAACTGATCCCCATTGTTAGCTGCTTCCATAATAGCATCACCCACCAGTTGTGGTTGATCGGTATTTATATTCTTTAAACTTGATACGTGCCCTTTTTTAATGCCTCTTATTGCTTTTTCGGCAACTACCAGCATTGATGCTTCGCCTTCAAGGCAACCACGTTTACCGCAGGTACAAAGCGAACCATCTTCAGACAATGGGATATGGCTGAACTCACCTGCAAAACCGTCAAAACCACGATAGATCTCACCGTTAACGATCATGCCCAAGCCAATACCCCAACCCAGGTTGATCACCATCACATCTCTTTGATTTTTGGCTATCCCAAATTTTTGTTCGGCTAAAGCAATTAAGCTGGAGTCATTATCAATATAAGTGGGCACACCTGTTTTTTCAGCGATCAACTGAGTTAAACTTTGTCCGTCTGAATCAAGGTGTGTATAGTTAAAACCTTCAACCGCGTTAATGAATCCTGGCATACCAATGCCTATACCAACAATTTTATTTGTAGGTATACCTGTAGCATTAATGTAGTCAACTATATTTTCAATTAAAATGTGCAGGGAATTTGGATTGTCCAATAACTGAAGCTCTGTCATCATTATTTCAGAAACAGGCTTATTAAGCAGATCAACCATTTGGATGCGCGTAGAGAGCTGATCCATTGCCACGGTGACAATGTACATGGCTTCGGGCTTAAGGGCATACATTAGTGGCCTGCGGCCGCCTCTTGAAATCGCATAGCCCTGCTCAATTACAAAGCCTTCTTCAATCAGTTCATTAACAGCTTTTGATATTGAAGGAACACTTTTATCAAAAACCTCGCTCATCTCAGCACATGATAAGGCCTTGTCAAAATAAAGGCGTTTAACAATCATGTTCTTTAGTCCGACACTTTTGACAACTTTTGTTTTAAGTTCCATTAAAAGCTTAGCTTATTATTTGTTTTAACAAACTAATCGAAAAACTTTCAAATAAACTAATACTTTCTAAAATATTTTAATAAGTACATTGTAGTTATAAAACTATCTTATAAAGTATTCCTAAATGGAATATCTTTATAATTTCTTAATAAGAAGTTAATTAAATTACAACCCGGGAAATTTGGTTGGCATGTTGAATATATATTTATACGTCTGCCATAAACCTCATATTCAATATGGGAGAAGAATTTATAGATTAAGTGTATTGATAACCAACACACTTAAAAAAAGTTATTTTATTTTAGCAGATGATTCACGCTCAAATAAGTGAGTGGGTAAAACCAGGGTTTCAAATTCAGTTACCGGCCACTTACTTCTTATCAAGCTCAATAACATTTCAGTAGCTTTCTGCCCTATCTCGAATCCGGGCTGATAAACAGAACTTAAACTTGGGGTTAAAACATCAGCAAGCATGGTATTGGTATAGCCAACTATGGCTATTTCTTCGGGGATCTTTAATTTTAGTTTCTTTAATAAATAAAAGGTATTGGTAGTGATCCTGTCAGATGTGGTAAAAATCGCATCTGGTTTGTCATCAAGTTTAAGCAGTTCGTCTAAAGCATTTTCGATCTCACTTATATCCCTGCCCCCATGCGGACAGTATTTGATATAATGATCAGGCAATTGTATACCCGCATCAGCCAGCGCATCCATATACCCGGCCAAACGTTCCTTGGTAATGGAAATATTGGGAGGACTTGTTATATGTGCTATTTTACGATAGCCTGATTCGATAAGGTGTTTGGTCGCATTATAACCGCCATTGTAATTATCGGCAATAACCTTGTGGGTTTCTATATCATCGGTTACACGGTCAAAAAACACAATTGGCAGGCCTTGTTTATGTAATTTTTTAAGATGGTCGATGTTTTTGGTTTCAGTAGAAAGGGAGATGAGCAAACCATCAATAGAGCGGTAAGTAAGGTGGTTAACGTTTTTTACTTCCAAATCATACGATTCATGGGTTTGGGTGATGATCACATTATATCCTTCATTATAGGCCACGGATTCAATCCCATTGATCACCTGTGAAAAAAATTGATTTTCAATAGTGGATACAACTATTCCGATAGATTGGCTATGCCCCTGTTTTAAGCTTTGAGCTATAGGATTAGGCCTATAGTTATGTAGTTGGGCATATTCAGTTACCAGCTTCTTGGTTTTTTCGCTGATCTCGTAACTATCCCGAAGTGCCTTTGACACCGTTGATACCGAAAGATTTAATTCTCTGGCAATATCCCTTATTGTGATCGCGTTGAAATTCATAAAGTACCTTGTATCCTGGGCAATGCAATAACCTGCTTGCTAAAACCGGTACAATATATAAAATTTACAACCAAAATATAGGCATACCGGCTTACGGTACCTTTATTAATAAACAAGTATTCGATAACGTTTGCGTAGAATTTTCGATTCCGGTCCATTAAAATAACGGGAATACATTGTAATATTGAACTGTTAACCGATATAGCATCTGCAAATCATTGTCAAGCCTGAATAGTTTACCAAAGCTATGCGCCTTCAACATCATTATAATTTATGAAAGAAGATTTAGACCTAAAACAAGATAATAACCAAACTGCTCAAAATTGGCTTAAAGGAAAAAACTGGAATAGCAATATTACTTTAGAAGCCCATCCTTCTGTTAATGCTATTGAGTTTTATACACAGTACCACAATAATAAAACCACATGGGACAAAGTATTTGCTTTCATTAAAGAGCAGGACCTGGAAACCCTGGCTCTCGGTAAATATGTTATTAATGGCGAGAATGCTTTCGCGATGATCAGTGAATATTCAACCAAGGATATAGATAATTGCAGATGGGAATCGCATAAAAAGTATATCGATCTGCAATATATAGTTAAGGGTAAAGAAAGTATGGGTATAACATCTGTTGAAAAAACCATTGTAACTGAGCCTTACGATGAAAACAATGACATTATATTTTATACCGCCGAAGGCCTTTATCATGTCGCATCAGCAGATTCATTTTTTCTATTTTTCCCGCAGGATGTGCATCGCCCCTGCATTAAAATTGGTGAAGCTGATACTGTAAAAAAACTCGTTGTAAAAATTAAAAAAGTAAATTGATCAATATATACCTACTTGGAGATGAAGAGTAAATTCTCAATACTGATACTTTTATTAAGCCTGTCTGCTAGCAGCATACTTGCTCAGAACACGGCCAAAACATTTGCTTTTGCCCAAAAACAAACAGATGTAATGCTTATCCAAGTTGAAAAAGCAAAAGCCATTGCAAATAACCCCCATGCATTTTCACCCCGTTCATTGAACCCGGATAGCAGCCTTAACCTGGTAGCGCCTGGTGACTGGTGTGCTGGTTTTTTCGCAGGCAACTTATGGCAATTGTATGAATATAGCGGTAATGAGAAATGGCTTACACAGGCTAAAGCTTTTACCACCAAAATGGAAGGTGAAAAAACTGATGGCAGCTCGCATGACATGGGTTTCAAGATCTATTGCAGTGTTGGTAATGGTTACAGGCTTACACATGACGAACATTATAAGCAGATAATAATTGAAGCGGCTAGAACCCTATGTACGCGATTTAACCCTGTAGTTGGCTGTATTAAATCGTGGGATGGACACAAAAACTGGAAATTTCCGGTAATTATTGATAACATGATGAATTTGGAGCTGCTTTTTGAGGCGACAAAACTAAGCGGCGATTCCAGTTTCTATAAAATAGCGGTTACGCATGCTAATACTACCATGAAAAATCACTTTCGTGCCGATTATAGCTCCTATCACGTAGTGGATTACGACCCGGAAACAGGCAAGGTTTTGCATAAACAAACGGCACAGGGCTATGCTGATGAATCGGCGTGGGCACGCGGGCAGGCATGGGGATTATATGGCTATACCATGTGCTACCGCGAAACCGGCAATAAGGCTTACTTACACCAGGCTGAGGAAATAGCCAAATTTATTTTCAACAATCCGAATATGCCTAAAGATCTTGTTCCTTACTGGGATTACAATGATCCGGCTATTCCAAATGTGCCTCGCGATGCATCTGCAGCAGCTATTATGGCTTCGGCTCTGTATGAGTTGAGCACATATAGCCTTAATGGCAAGCAATACAAAAGCACAGCAGATAAAATACTTAAAAGTCTAAGCAATAGTTACCAGGCTCCTGCTGGCGAAGATAAAGGCTTTCTGCTTTTACATAGCACAGGCCATAAACCGGCAAAGACAGAAATTGATGTACCTATAATTTATGCTGACTATTACTATCTGGAAGCACTGCTTCGTCAAAAACATTTAAAAGAAGATAAACCGGTTATTAATACTGCCGGGACATTAAAATATTAATATGATACAAAGCAATCTGTTTCAATACAATGAAACAACTAGTTGGGAAACAGTGGGTGAAGGTGTACAACGCCAGATATTAGGTTACGACGATAAGGTAATGCTGGTTAAAGTAAAGTTTGAAAAAGGTGGCTGCGGGCTGTTACATAATCATGCTCATTCACAGGTAAGTTATGTAGAAAGCGGCGCATTTGAGATGACAATTGGTGAAACAAAGAAGATCATCAAAAAAGGCGATGGTTATTATGTCCCACCGTTTACAACACATGGCTGCATTTGTCTTGAGGCTGGTATGCTTGTAGATGCCTTTGGCCCAGCCAGGTGGGAATTTGTAAAACCAAACTATCAGGCATATACTTTATAAAATTTTTCACAAGCATTAACTATCTTTAATAAATCAATGAGTTTAAAACAAACATGGCGCTGGTATGGCCCTAATGACCCGGTTTCATTGGCCGATATAAGGCAGGCGGGCGCAACAGGAATAGTAACAGCTTTGCACCATATTCCTAATGGCGAAATTTGGCCTGTTGATGAGATCATCAAAAGGAAATCAATCATAGAACAAGCCGGATTAGAGTGGACGGTAGTGGAAAGCGTACCAGTACATGAAGATATTAAAAGGCAAACGGGCAATTATCAGCAATATATAGAAAACTATAAGCAAAGTTTGATTAACCTTGGTCAATGCGGCATCAACATTGTTTGCTATAATTTCATGCCGGTGCTCGACTGGACACGAACTGATCTGGATTACCGCATGCCGGATGGATCAACAGCATTAAGGTTTGATTTAACAGCCTTTGCTGCTTTTGACATATTCATACTTAAAAGAGAAAATGCAGCTAAAAGCTATACTGAAAAAATCATAGATAAAGCAAAAATTTACTTTGATCAATTAAGTGAAGAAGCCTCAAAATTACTGGTTAAAAACATTATAGCGGGCCTACCCGGATCTGAAGAAGGTTATACACTGGATGAATTTTTAAGGATCTTGAACTCCTATAAAAACATCGGTCCGCACGAACTGAAAGCTAATTTGAAATGGTTTTTACAACAGGTTATCCCTTCAGCTGAAGAAAGCGGGGTATTAATGTGTATTCATCCGGATGATCCGCCCTATCCTATTTTGGGCTTGCCACGTGTGGTAAGTAATGAACAGGATATAGAGGATATTTATAAGGCAGTAGATAGTGGAAATAATGGGTTGACCTTTTGTACAGGTTCGTTTGGAGTAAATTCAGACAACGACCTGCCGGGTATGGTACAGCGCCTTGGTGACCGGATCCATTTTATTCATTTACGAAGCACCAAAAGAGATGTCGATGGTAATTTTTTTGAAGCAGATCACTTAACTGGTGATGTTGATATGTATGCCGTGATTAAGGCTTTGCTTGAAGAACAGCAGAAACGAATAACCGCCGGAAGAACAGATACCATTATGCCTTTTCGCCCCGATCATGGGCATAAAATGCTTGATGATCTGCATAAAAAAACAAATCCTGGCTATTCGGCCATCGGCAGATTACGAGGCTTAGCAGAATTAAGGGGATTAGAACTGGGGATAAAAAAAGCGTTTGGCTATTAACATGAAAATACCTGCATTTGTAATCGGGTTTATGGCATTATGTCTAATGGCTGATGCACAATATGTCAGCTTAAATAAAAGCGAACTAAAATCGTTATACGCTGCTATCGACACCAGTAAAACCTACAAAAAAATATTTGATCCTTTCTTAATTACCGCACAAAAAGCAGTCACTGAAATACCTGATCCTATTGAAGAAATAACATCGGAGGGCCTTCTGAAAGGTAACCCTGCAAAAGCTGCCAGCTTAAAAGCTGTAGAAGATGCCTACAAAGTATATTCTCTGGCATTGGTCTATCGCTTGTATAATAACAAAGCCTATCTTGAAAAAACAACAGAATTCCTACTCGCCTGGGCCAAAACCAATAAAGCAAGCGGAGACCCTATTGATGAAACCAAATTGGAAGATATGATTACTGCATATGACTTGGTCAGAGATGATCTTTCAGCAGAAAACAGGAACACAATTGACGGGTGGATGGATAGCATAGCTGATGCCGAACTAAACAGCGAATCGGCAAAACCAGGTAAAGGCACAGCTATTAATAACTGGAATTCACACCGGATAAAATTAATTACACTGATAGCTTATACTCTGCATACTCCAAAATATGACAACGCTATAATAAGCGAGCTGGAAAAGCAATTAGCGATAAACTTAAACCCGGATGGCACAACACATGATTTTGTTGAGCGCGATGCCTTCCATTATCATACTTATGATCTGGAGCCATTGTTAACAGCCTGTATCATAATTTACCGCGCCACTCGTAAAAACTATTTTAATTACCAGACCGAAAGAGGCGCATCACTCAAAAAGTCAGTTGATTTTATGGTTCCTTACATGACCGGCGAAAAAACACATGGCGAATTTGTGAACAGTACAGTTCCGTTTGACAAGGCACGTGCTAAAAACAATGAAAAGGGTTTTAAACCTGGTACACAATTTAATCCGTCAAGCGGTATATATACTTTATCACTAGCTGCTTATTTTGATCCGGCATATATAACCATAATCAAACAAGCAGAAAAGGATGATAGTTCATACTTTAACTGGCAATTGGCGTTAAACTTCACCAGAAAACCATTACAACCCTAATCTAAGCTGCTACCTTTACCTTCATATTTTCAATCAGATAATTACTCATCAGCTCTTTTTCAGACATCAGCACACTGAAATCATCAAACTTTACTCCTTCTTCAAATGGATAAACAGTATATCCTCTTTTGTTGGGATCATAATTGCCCAGTTCAAATATTTCTTCTTGTTTTTTGCCTTTTATTTTGGCACCTGCTACCAGTTGGTAGGCATCGGTTATATATTCAAAATTATTGTTCTTCATAATGAACAACCGAATGCAATTATTTTGCCAAAGTTTAAAATTAAGTGTAACGAATTTCTATACACTTGTTAAGTTATTGATTTACAAACTATCCAAACCAATCAAACAAATCATTTTGTTTTAATGTAGTTTTTTGAGTTGTATCAATATCCTTTAACATCACCCCCTCGCCCATTTGTATGATGCGGGTTCCGTAATTGTAGGCATCTTTTAAATTGTGGGTGATTAATATTGCGGTCAGTTTAAAATCTGTTATCAGCTTATCAGCAGTTTTCATCACTACTTCTGCTGAACGAGGATCAAGTGCTGCGGTCGGTTCATCCAATAATAAAACCTGGCAATTGTCCATAATGCTCATCAACAAGGTTAAAGCCTGTCTTTGTCCTCCAGATAGCGTACCCATTGGCTGATCTATTTTGCTTTCCAGCCCCATGCCAAGCGTTGCTATTTTTTCTTTTACTTGTTTTTTAAAATGCTCATTTACTCCAATTGACAAACCTTTAGGTTTTGTACGAATAGCTGCCAATCTGAAATTATCAAGAATGCTCAGATCTGATGCTGTGCCACTTAAAGGATTTTGAAAAACACGGGCTATCCATTGGCTCCGCTTATAATCAGGCATGTTGGTTACGTCGTTACCATCTATACTCACTGTTCCGGAAGTTGGGATCACACTGCCTGAAATTAAATTCAATAAAGTAGTTTTACCGGAACCATTTGACCCTATAATCACAACAAACTCTCCGGTACCAATGTGCAAATCGATACCATTAACAGCATCAACCTGGTTGGGCTTGCCTTTATTAAAGGTTTTATATATGCTCTTTATATCGATCATGATGATTTGCTAAATGATAGGCGCGGCAGGCTGACAATGATGAGTACAAATACAGCCGTAACAAGCATTAAAAGATCAGGATTCACTCCAATATCAAGCGTTACTGCCAATACGAACTGAAATATGATAGCACCCGTTAACATCAAACCCAAGCTGAGCCATATAGATGTTATCTTCAACCAATTGATGACTGTTTCAGCTATAATTACTGAACCAAGACCAACAATCACTATACCTATCCCCATATTTATATCAGCAAACCCTTGAAACTGGGTAATTAAATAGCCACTTATCGCTGTTAGTGCATTAGCAAGTGCCAAACCAGTAATTTTCATTCTATCTGTGTTAACACCCAATGACCTTATCATTGATTCACTATTTCCCGTTGCCCTCATTGCTATCCCAAAATCAGTTTTGAGTAAATAGCCTATTAAAAGAGTTATTATAATAACAAATACAATTAATATAAGAAACGTATTTTGATTAGGGTTGCTAAAAATACTTATGATATCAAACAAAGATGAGATGCCATTTAATGGCAAGTTAGGGCGCCCCATTAAAATAAGATTAACAGATCGCAATGAGATCATCACCAATATCCCCGCTAACAGTGCATTTATCTTTAATTTGGTATGGATAATACCGGTTAATGCCCCTGCTGTTGCACCGGCTACAATAACAGCAGGTAATATAATATATCCCGGCTCATGGTGTGTTAGGAAAATAGCCGTGACCACACCACCAAGTGTATAACTGCCATCGGTAGTTATATCGGGTATATTAAATATCTTCATTGATATATAAATACCCAGGGCTATGCCCGAAAAACAAAGCCCTTGTAATAACGCGGTGAGGTAAAAATCCATTATTTAACAGCTTCGAAATTTGAAGGAATTACAATATTATATTTTTTAGCTGCTTCGGGGTTATATACCCTTTTCCTGATCTTCACCATTTCGGGTTTAAGGCCATCAGTTTTATGTGTTTTTAAATATTGCGCAGCTTGCTCGCCTGCCTGGTATCCCCATTGGTAAATATCAGCGCCAAATGCGGCTACTGCCCCACGCTTTACTAAACCTGCTTCGCTGGTAAAAATGGGTACATTATGCTGATCGCAATTTTTCTTAATAGTTTCAAACGAAGCGAAAACTGTATTATCCGGATTAGCAAAAAAAGCATCTATGTTTTTATTTAGTAAGGATTGCGTTACCAACTGTGCATCGGCTGATGAATTTAGCGGCAAGGCGATCAGTGTGATGTTGAATTTATCAGCCAAAACCTTAATGTATTGCATAGCATCAGCCGACTGCGGTTCTGATTGATTGTAGATCATGCCTACAACCAGTTTTTTGCCCTTTGGTTTTAATACTTTGGGGATGATGGAAAATGAGGTGTCGATATATTTCAGATCTTCAACCGCACCAAAAAGGTTTGCGGGTGCTTTGCCATTGGCATCAAGCACATTCATGCGGGCAGGAACCGGCGAAACCATCGCAAATATGGGAATGGTCTTAGTTTTTTGCAAAGCAGTTACTGTTGATAAAGTAGTACAAGTAGCTAAAAGGTCAACAGGTTCCGTTACAAAATAATTCACTATCTGTGTTAGGGTTGGGATATCGCCCTGTGCATTGCGGTATTCAATTTTTATATTTCCTTTAGCTTCACTAAAACCACTATCCTTTAAAGCGGCAACAAAGCCATCCCGGGCTTGTGATATAGTAGCATCTTCAAAAGCATCAACAAAACCTATAACCGGTATGGCGCTTTTAGTTTTTTGTTTACACGATGCCAGGGAAATCAATATAATAATTGCAAAAAGGTATTTTTCAAGCTTCATAATTACGAAGTTAATTAATAGCGGCAAAAGCCGAAAACTTAAACAGTAAAGAATCAAAGCTTTTTATAAAAACAGATCGCTTTGATAGCCAAGCCTTACCTAATTCTATTTGTTTTGCTATTAATATTAGTTTTTTTACACTTATCATTCATTTTTAAGCTTAAAATAAACTATTTTAGCCGTTAATGACACCTGTTACTTCTAAATTACCCCAAACGGGGACTACCATATTCACTGTAATGTCGGCGCTTGCAGCTGAGGTTGGGGCCATCAATCTTTCCCAGGGTTTTCCTGATTATGATTGTTCTCCACATCTTGTACACCTGGTTAATGAAGCCATGAAAAATGGCCATAATCAATATGCACCTATGGCCGGCATAATGACATTGCGTGAGCAGATAGCCCATAAAACTGAAAAGTTATATGGGTCGATATATAACCCTGATACAGAGATAACTATAACAGCAGGTGGCACACAAGCTATATTTACAGCCATAAGTGCAGTAATTCATCCGAATGATGAGGTGATTATATTTGAACCTGCTTTTGATTGTTATGCCCCAGCTATAAAGCTTATGGGTGGTGTAGTAAAATCGCTGGAACTGGAACCACCGGACTATCGAATTGCATGGAATATGGTAAAAAGGCTTATCACCAATCGCACACGGATGATCATTCTTAATTCGCCACACAATCCTACTGCTACTATATTACATAAAGAGGATATTGATCAGCTCAGCGCCATTGTAAAAAACCAGGATATTTTAATTTTAAGTGATGAGGTTTACGAGCATTTGATCTATGATGGCGAAACTCACCAAAGTATGGCCCGTTATCCCGAATTACAACAACGCAGCTTCATCATAGCATCATTTGGTAAACTTTGCCATGCTACCGGCTGGAAGATAGGTTACTGCCTTGCTCCCGCCTGGTTAATGCAGGAATTTAGAAAGATACATCAGTTTTTGGTATTCAGCGTTAATACGCCAATGCAATATGCCATTGCCGAATATCTTAAAAACGAAAATGTTTACCTCGATTTGCCAGAATTTTTTCAGCAAAAAAGGGACTACTTTAAAAAGGGCCTTGAACAAACCCGGTTTAAACTACTCCCTTGCTCCGGATCATACTTTCAATCAGTAACTTACAATGACATTACCGATGAAAAAGATGCTGATTTTGCTATACGCATAGCTAAGGAGTTTGGGGTGGCTTCTATACCTACATCAGCATTTTATACTAAGGGTACCGACCATCATGTTTTGCGTTTTTGTTTTGCCAAAAGGCAAGAAACGCTTGATAATGCCGTTCATAGACTTATGACAGTTTAGTTTGTTGATCATTTTATGGCAACTGCTATCAGTATCAATGAATAGGTTGAATAGCAATATTTAACCACCGACTAAGTATATTTGTAATAGCATCAACCTATATTGGTTACATATCGCTGGTTATAAAAAATAGCCATGATCTATAACCCATAAAATTATGAACCAGCATGGATAATCTTAAAATTACCATATTCCAGGGATACCTTTTTTGGGAAAATACAGATAAAAACCTACAAAATATTGAATTGCGGCTGAGCGCTATTCGCGAAAAAACAGATCTTATTATACTTCCCGAGATGTTTAACACCGGTTTTACCATGAATGCAGAAAAACTGGCTGAGGCTATGGGCGGTAAAACCATGCAGTGGATGCATAAAATTGCAGTAAAATACAGTTGTGTAGTAACAGGAAGCCTTATTATTAAAGAAAACAACAAATATTATAACCGCCTAATATGGATGCGGCCCGATGGCAGTAATCAGCAATACGATAAACGTCACCTGTTTGCGTTGGGCAAAGAGCATGAAACTTATACAGCCGGAACCAAAAAACTTATTGTTGAATTAAATGGCTGGAAAATTTGCCCGGTTATTTGTTATGATCTCCGCTTCCCCGTATGGTTGCGTAATGTTGCTGAGGAGTATGACCTTTTAATAATAGTAGCTAACTGGCCCGAGCGCCGTGCCCTGCATTGGCGCACTTTAATACCAGCAAGAGCAATTGAGAACCAAGCCTATGTAATTGGTGTAAACCGGGTTGGGCACGATGGTAATGAGATCTATCATTCAGGCGACTCAAACTGCATCGACCCGAACGGAAAAGTGATTTATTACAAACGCGATGAAGAAGATATGTACACCTTCACCATTGTGGCCGATGAACTGGAAAAAGTACGCAGGGCAATGCCATTTTTAAAAGATGCAGATACTTTTAATATTGATTGATGATTATTATATAGAGACGCAATACTTTGTGTCTTTATAGTATGTCGGTAAGATCGCAATATTTGAAAATATAGACTAAAGAGTTATGCCTTATAGTGAAAGATTAACCAATATTATTAGAGAAGCATTTGCCGATCTTCCCGATGTGGAAGAAAAGAAGATGTTTCGTGGGGTATGCTTTATGGTTAATGGTAAAATGTGTATTTGTATTAGTGGTAATGAACTAATGTGCCGGGTAGGTCCTGATATATTTGAAGAAGCTTTAGAGAAGAATGGCACACATACTATGGTTAACAACGGCAGAACTATGAAAGGATTTGTTTTTGTTAGCGGAGATGTACTGAAAACAAAATCCGACTTTGACTATTGGATAAATAATTCACTTTCATTTAACAAATTTGCCAAAGCATCAAAACCAAAAAAGCAAAAACTAAGTTAATCAACCAATATAATCCTTTCAAAAAAGTCAACATTTTCAATGTTGACCAGAGATTTGCAGGACTAGTAAAATTTCCCCTATTAAATTACGTTGTTAATATTTATTTACCCGGCTATGATTTAGAGCCATAATTTTACATCTTTACGCCCATGTTCAGACGTATTAAAAACCGATTTTTCAGGTACATTGTCATTTTTATATATTTTGTCATCCTGTTTTTTTGTGCAATAGAGCTAAACTTCCTTTGGTTATTTGGATATTCTCCTGATATGCAGGATATTAAAAACCCAGTCATGTCAGTCGGATCGCAGGTCTATACTGCCGATGGCAAATTGATAGGTCAGTATTATCGGGAAAACCGATCACCTGTCGATTTTAAACACATCTCCCCTAACCTTATCAACGCTTTAGTAGCTACCGAAGACGTAAGGTTTTATAGTCATCATGGGGTTGATTTTTACTCATTTTTCACCAGTATATTATCAACTGCTAAAGGTGATAAACGTGGAGGAAGCACCATTACACAACAATTAGCAAAAAACCTTTTTGAAACACGTAAAAGAAAATCGCAGGGTATTATAAAGCATATTCCAATTATACGTACACTGGTTTATAAGTGTAAAGAATGGCTCACTGCGTTTAAAATTGAACACGTTTATAGTAAGCAGGAAATACTTACCCTTTATTTAAACACGGTTCCGTTCGGTAATAATTCATACGGAATAAAAACGGCCACGTTAAAATATTTTGATAAAACCCCAGATCAGGTTGATCCCGCCGAAGCTGCTACATTGATAGGCATGCTTAAAGCAACATCAACCTACAATCCTATAAATAATCCCGACCGTTCGGTAGACAGGCGAAATACTGTTTTAGGCCAGATGGAAAAAAATCACTATTTAAACAAAGCTGATTACGATGCAAATATTAGCAAGCCACTGGGTTTAAATTTAAGCTATGTGGATAATGAATCAAACGGTGACTCCTATTTGCGCGAAGCCGTTGAAAGATGGCTTAAAAAATGGTGTAAGGATAACGATTATGACCTTTACACTGATGGTTTAAAAATATATACCACTATTGATTCGCACCTGCAGCAATACGCTGAAGAAGCTGTTGCCGAAAAAATGAAAATGCTGCAAAAACGTTTTGATAATGTATGGGGTAACAAAAACCCGTGGCGTGATTTTAGTGGCAATGAGATCAAAGATTTTGTATTTAAAGCTGAGCAAAATCTGCCTATTTATAAGTTACTCGATAAAAAATTTCATGGCGATTCTATCCTGATAAGCAAATACTTCGAAACTAAAAAAAGGATGACTGTATTTACCTGGAATGGTGAGAAAGATACTACATTCTCAAGCGTCGACTCCATAAAATATTACGCTCGCATTTTAAATACTGGTATGATGACCATTCAACCATCAACCGGCGAAATAAAAGATTGGGTTGGAGGTATTGATTATAAATACTTTAATTACGATCACGTTAACCAATCTAAACGCCAGGCTGGATCAACATTTAAGCCTTTTGCTTATGTAACAGCTATAGATAATGGCTTTACTCCTTGTGATAAGTTTACTGATAAACCGGTTACCATTAAATACACCGATGGTGGAAAACAGGAAGTATGGCAACCCAATAATGCTGATTTTAAGTTCACTTATCAGGATATGTCATTACGTTGGGCTATGGGTAAATCAGTAAATTCAATAACCGCGCAACTAACCGAACAGGTTGGTTGGGATAAAATTGTGCAGTACGCGCATAAATTGGGTATTGAAAGTCCACTGAAATCGGTGCCATCTGTATCATTGGGCTCAAACGATGTTTCTGTGTATGAAATGGTACGCGCTTACAGTACCTTTTTAAATAAAGGTGTAAAGATCGATCCATTGCTTGTAACTAAGATCACAGATCAGGATGGTAATGTGATACAAGAATTTACCCTTAAAACCGAAAAAGTTTTAAGCGAAGAAACAGCATGGCTAATGCTATACATGTTTAGAGGTGGTATGGAAGAACCAGGCGGCACATCACAGGCTTTATGGGAATACCCCGGCTTATGGAAAAAAGACAACCAAATTGGTGGTAAAACAGGGACCTCATCACATTATGTTGATGGCTGGTATATGGGTATTACTAAAGACCTGGTTACAGGTGTTTGGGTAGGTGCCGATGACCGTAGCGTGCATTTTAAAGATTCGGAAACTGGTGAAGGCTCACATACGGCTTTGCCCATTTTTGCTAGATTTATGGAAAAAGTTTATGCTGATCCTAAATCTGGTTTCACTTATGGGCCGTATCCTAAGCCTTGGGTCAAGATTACCAAAGAATATGATTGCCCTTCACCAAGGATCTCAGCTGATACAACTTCAACTGATAGCTTAGATGTGCCTGCCGATACAACAAAAGCTGTTCCGGCTCAACAAACACCGGTACCGGATAATACGGATAACTCACCCGGGCAACAACAATAGGCTAATTGGGGAGTTATACAAATGATAATATATTAATGAAGAAACTATCATTACTCATCTTTCTGTTGTTTAACTTCGGTATAATTTATGCCCAAAATTCACCTGTCACAACACGGATTATTTATGGTACAACCATAACATCAGCAAATGATGTTATGGAGAATCTATCTCATTTAAAAGAGTTGAGCATTTTTGTTAATTTGATAGATACAGCAGGTATTACGCCAACATTAAAAGCTGCTGGCCCCATCACTATTTTTGCACCCAATAACCAGGCTTTTGCTAAACTGAATTCGGCAGTAATTGATACCTTATTAAAACCTGCACATAAGCAAGAACTCATCGAGCTACTGTTAACCCATGTTGTTTCCGGTAAAGTAACATCAAAAGATATAGCAGCACTTATCAAACAAAACAATGGTCAAGCAACATTTACTACCTTTTCCGGAACTAAGCTTACTGCTACTGTTGATACTAATCGTAATATAGTTTTAACAGATAATAATGGTGGACAAAGTATTATTAGCCAATTTGATATCAAGCAAAAAAATGGCATATTGGATATAGTTACTTCGGTTTTATCGCCCTCACCTAATTAATTTATTCATAAATAGCTAGTTACAACAATAAGATGAGAGAAATAAAGGTTTTAGTAATCATTTTGCTATTATTCAATTTATCCATCAATAATTGTTCAGCACAAATTCAAAGTGATCCATCGCAAAAACAAGTAAAGTTTTTCTTCCCCGGGGCAAGGCTTCCTGAAAATTACGTATACAATTTCCTTGTTGAATTCAATGAAGTCAGCATCAAAACAAAAGACAGTGTTTTACTAAGCGCTATATTGTTTAAAGCAGATTCATCAAAAGGGGTAATTTTGTATCTTCACGGCAATACGGATGCTTTAAATAAATGGGGTTATGTCTCTAAAACTTATACCGATCTCCATTATGACCTATTTATGTTTGACTACCGGGGTTATGGTAAAAGCCAAGGCATAATTAAAAATGAAGCTCAATTATATAGCGATGTACAAGTTGCGTATAATTATCTAATGCGATATTACAGGGAGGATAAGATAATAGTTTTAGGATACTCCATAGGCACCGGCCCGGCAGCATATTTAGCGGCGAACAATCACCCAAAAGAACTTATTTTACAGGCCCCCTATTATAGCTTACCAGATGCTATACATCATTTGCGGCCATCTTTTGACACCACTAAAATTGCTTTTCATTTTAATACCTATCAATTTTTAAGTAAAACTACAGTACCCGTCTTTATTTTCCATGGTGATCAGGATAAAATGTTTTATTATGGCTCATCTGTAAAGTTAGAAGCGTTTTTTAAACACGGAGATGAATTGATCACATTGAAAGGTGACGGCCATCTCTTTATGGATCAAAATCCGGTATATCTCGATTCATTAAAAAGGATTTTACACTAAGTTTTAGGGGAGATAATTAAACAGACCTTCCAGTGACAATCTTTTTGTAAGGATATTGCGTAAATTTAGACTAAAGGATAAACGCAAACCTAAAGCAGCTATTAGCTGTTTATAATTAAAGATATCAAAATGAAAAAGTCAATTTTAGCTATAATGCTGTTAAGTGTGGTTACACTTTTTAGCTGTCAGAACATCAGCGCTCAAAATGGTCAGTCAAAAGAAAAAAGGCCTATGGCCAAAACTGATGCCGAGTGGAAAAAAGTATTAACGCCTAATCAATATTTTATAATGGTTGAAAGAGGCACAGAACCACCCTTTCACAATGAATATGATGAAAATTTTCAGAAAGGTGTTTATAAAAGCGCCGCTACAGGCGAAGTATTATTCAGTTCGGATGATAAATTTGATAGTGGAACAGGCTGGCCCAGCTTTGTAAAGCCTGTAGATATGAGTAAAATAGAAATTGTACAAGATAATAGCTTCGGAATGTCACGCGATGAAGTTATTGAACGAAGCACCGGCTTACACCTTGGTCACGTTTTTGACGACGGACCGGTTAATCGTGGCGGCAAACGTTACTGCATGAATTCAGGCGCGCTTGTTTTCGTTAAATCGAAGTAACTGTTCTTCTGAATGCACTAACGGACGGGCGCATATGCGACCTTGTACGTAATCCATTTTCAACATTTAAGCCAATGGTCAGATCTACCCAATCCGGGTTAACAGGTCTGATCATTTTTTCTTTTTGGGCCCTGGTAAAAGTGCTTATATATTTAAATCTTTCCATAGCCTGTTCCTCGGTATTTATCTCCTCAAAATACACTAAACGGTTAAGCTGTTGCGCGCTGTCAAAAAACAGGGTGGGCATTTGGGTATAGAATTGTAAGGTTTTTAACAGATCTGAGCATAAACCTACGTGTAAATTTTTCCTGTTTCTGTCTGTGATAATGTAAATAAACCGTTTCATCTGATAATAAATTTGGCGTTTGAAAAATAATTACTAACTTTATGAGCATAAAATTACTAATAAATTTAGCAATTCCAAATTTTATGTCAATTATTTCATCAAATATTAAATTTCTTCGTAAAAAGAAGGGTTTAACTCAGCAACAGTTTGCAGATCAGGTAGGTATAAAACGGTCACTAGTGGGTGCCTATGAAGAAGAAAGGGCCGAACCGAAGTATGATTTACTAAAAACTATAGCATCTTTTTTTGAGATCAGTATTGATGATTTTATAAAAGAAACAATTAATGAGAAATGGGCACCTGCACCAAAGGGTAATTTGCGCATCCTGAGTATTTCTGTTGATAAGGACGATAATGAGAATATAGAACTGGTGCCTGTAAAAGCAAGCGCAGGTTATTTAAATGGTTACTCTGATCCTGAATATGTAGCCCAGTTACCTAAGTTTTATTTACCTATGTTTAAACAGGGTACTTATAGGGCATTCGAAATAAAAGGCGACTCCATGTTACCATTAATGTCGGGTACTATTATAATAGGTGAATACCTGGAAAATTGGGCCGATGTAAAAGCTACAGAAACCTATGTAATTGTTTCAAAAAGCGAAGGTGTAGTTTACAAACGCATCGGCAATAAATTTAGGGAAAATAAAAAACTAAAATTAATATCCGACAATCCTGTTTATGAGCCTTACGAAATAAGCGGCGAAGACATCTTAGAGATATGGAAAGCTAAAGCTTATATCTCAACCCACATGCCATTACCAACCCCTGAGCCAACAATGGAAAGTTTAACTACCATGATGGCCCAAATGCAACGTTCAATTTCAAAACTACAGCAAGGAAGTAATTAGTGATGAGGTTTATTGTTAATTGAGTTAGATTAAGTTGAATAAATAGACTAGATTTCCGAGTTAATCTCAATAAATAACTACTCACTCAATCAACTAATAAACCTAGCCAACCAATAAGCAACAATTAAGTTACACGGCTGTTATTAAACCTTAATAGCCTATCTTTATCTTACTATTAAAGTAGAAACTTAAAAATCTAAAAAATGAAAAAATTTTTGTTAATATGCTGTTTTCTTATTGGAATTACAGCGGTTAGTCGTGCACAAGGTGGCATGCGTATGAGTCCCGAGGACAGGGTTGCAGCGTTAAAAACCAAATTAAATTTAACTGATGACCAATCAGCTAAAATACTGGTAATTTATAAATCCGCTGCTGCAAAAAGAGATAGCGTGATGAGTGCCGGTGGCGACAGATCGGCTATGCGCCCTATTATGATGGATGCCAATCAAAAAATTCAGGCAGTACTTACTGATGACCAGAAAGTTGCCTATAAAAAAATGATGGATGACATGCGCGCCAAAATGCAAAGTGGTGGTGGCGGTGGCGGTAACTAACCAGCCCAAACATTAATAAAGAAAGCGTCCTGGTAAATATCAGGACGCTTTCTTTATTTTAGCAAAAAATTATCTGTGTTGAAACCATCAGAAGATCATATTGAAAAAAAGCTGGCTGAAAGAAAAGTATCCGGCACCTACAGAACCTTAAAGCCAGAAAGTACGCTAATTGATTTTTGCTCAAATGATTACCTGGGATTCGCCCACTCTCCTATCATTAAAAATAATATTGTTGAAGAATTGAATAATCTGCCACAGGTTTTAAACGGCTCAACTGGTTCAAGATTATTATCAGGTAATTTAACTTATACCGAGAGCCTGGAGCAGCAAATAGCCGCCTTTCATAATAGTAAAGCTGGATTGATATTTAACTCCGGCTATGATGCCAACATTGGTTTATTCTCATCCTTACCACAACGCGGTGATACAATTATTACTGACGAGCTGATCCATGCTTCTATTATTGACGGAGCGCGATTAAGTTATGCCAACAGGTATACTTTCAAACATAATGATTTGGATAGCCTGGAGGGTAAGCTTAAGCAGGCAAACGGCAATTGTTATGTAGTTATTGAAAGTGTGTACTCAATGGATGGAGATGCTGCGCCAATACTGGAAATTTTACTGCTTACAGAAAAATATAACGTCCATTTAATAGTTGACGAAGCACATGCAGTCGGCCTATATAAAAAAGGGTTGGTTTGCTGGTTAGGTTTGGAGGAAAGGGTTTTTGCGCGAATAGTTACATTTGGAAAAGCCTTGGGTTGCCATGGAGCGATTGTATTAGGGAGTAATTTATTGAGGGAATATCTTATCAATTTTGCGCGCTCATTTATTTATACAACGGCGGCTTCAGTTCATCAAATTGCATCTGTTAAAATGGCATATGAGTTATTGCAACAATCCGATGAGGTTATCAAAACACTTCTGACTAATATTAACACATTCAAACAGAAAATACACTATAACCTCGCCTATCCATTAATTAAAAGCGATAGCGCCATACAATGCATTTTATTAAACAGTAATGAAAAAGCAAAGCAAATGGCTGCTCAGTTACAAAATACCGGGATGGATGTGCGTGCCATCTTAAGTCCCACAGTACCACAGGGTACGGAAAGGATACGAATATGCCTGCATGCTTTTAATATCTTAAATGAAATAACATTACTCACCGACACTATAAATGAACTAACTAATGCTAAATAAAAAACCGCTATTTATTACAGGTATAGGCACCGGCATAGGTAAAACTATTATATCAGCAATTTTAGTTGAAAAATTGAAAGCTGATTACTGGAAACCCATACAATCCGGCGATCTTGAGGATAGCGATACTTTAAAAGTGAAAAGGCTGGTGTCCAATACCATTTCAACTTTTCATCCGGAAACATATAGGCTTACACAACCGTTTTCTCCACATAAATCAGCGGCAATTGACAACATCAATATTGAAAAAGAAAAATTCATCATTCCAGCAACTGACAATCTGTTATTAATTGAAGGTGCAGGAGGCCTAATGGTACCATTGAATAATGATTTTTTGATGATCGATCTCATTAAACAACTTAATGCTGAGGTGGTACTGGTTTCACAAAACTATTTAGGCAGTATTAATCATACTTTATTATCTGTAGCTGCATTAAAACAATATGATATTAATATAGCGGGTATAATATTTAATGGCAGAACAGATACTGATTCAGAAAGCTATATATTAGATTATACCGGTATCAAATTATTGGGGGCCGTGCCCGAATATGAATTAATAGATAAAAATACAATTATTGATGCCGGTAAATATATTAGCTTATAATTGCCTTCCATTATAAACCGATCAAAATGAAAAATATAACAGTAATTGGTTCCGGTACTATGGGTAACGGTATTGCTCACACCTTTGCACAGCATGGTTTTAATGTAGCACTGGTAGATATTAATGCCGAAGTACTGAATCGTGCTATGCAGATTATAACAAACAATCTCGACAGGCAGTTAAAAAAAGGTGCTATTGACGAAAAGACAAAAGCTGATACCCTAAATAATATCACGACCTATACCGACCTTGTAACCGCAGCTGCTAATGCCGATCTTGTTATAGAAGCTGCTACCGAGAATCGCGACATTAAACTTGATCTATTTAAAAAATTGAGTGGAATCTGTGGCGAAAATACCATATTGGCATCTAATACATCATCTATATCAATCACTCAAATTGCTTCGGTAACTAAAAATCCGCAGAATGTGATCGGGATGCACTTTATGAATCCTGTGCCGGTAATGAAACTGGTAGAAGTTATAAGGGGTTATGCTACAAGTGACGAAGTGACTAATAAAATAATGCAATTAGCCACGCAATTAGCCAAAAGCCCTGTTGAAGTAAACGATTATCCGGGTTTTGTAGCTAACCGTATTTTAATGCCGATGATAAATGAGGCTATTTACACTTTATTTGAAGGTGTTGCTGGCGTAAATGAAATTGACACAGTGATGAAATTAGGCATGGCTCATCCTATGGGCCCTTTGCAGCTGGCAGATTTTATTGGTTTAGATGTATGTTTATCTATTTTAAATGTATTATATACTGGTTTTGGCAACCCTAAATATGCACCATGCCCATTATTGGTAAATATGGTAATGGCCGGACATCTGGGTATAAAATCAGGCAGTGGATTTTATAAATATACTGCTGGCAATAAAGATTTAGTTGTTGCCGACAAGTTTTCCGGATAAGAAAAATATTAAACTTTTTATGTATTTGTTTGTCAATATTTATTATTTACTAAACAATACTTATGAAAACATTATCAAAATTAGGGATTCTGGCTGCATTAGCAGGATCGCTATTTATGACATCATGTTCGGGTGAATATTATGTAAGTGACCAACCCGCTGATGTTGTTTATGAAAGGCCAGCAGCGCCTTATGCAGGTGCTGTTTGGATTGAAGGTGATTGGACATATCAAGGTGGAAGATACGTTCACAGTAACGGTCACTGGGAAAAACCGCGTGATGGCCACAGGTATGTTGCCGGCAATTGGAACCATACCTCCAAAGGTTATTCATGGCATAAAGGCCATTGGGAATAATATCAGTTCTCAGTTAGCAGTTAGCCATATAAAAACTACGGCTAACTGCTAACTGCAAACTATATTACATTCTTTCAGGAACTTCAATACCCAGCAATCCCATTCCCTTGCTGATAACCTTAGCTGATGCTGCCGAAAGCTGAAGCCTGAATTGCTTCAATAAATCATCCTCGGCCTGTAATATTGATTTTTCGTGATAGAACTTGTTGTATGCCTTAGCAAGTTCATAAATATAATTGGCAATTACAGCGGGACTAAATTCCTTTGCCGCCTCGCTAATAATTGCAGGGTATTGTGTTAAAACAACTATCAAATCACGTTCTACCGATGATAATTCTTTAATATCTATCTTATCAGCATAATCAATACCTGCACGGCTCATTACTGATTTGATACGGGCATGTGTATATTGTATAAATGGCCCGGTATGTCCTTGGAAATCCACAGACTCATTAGGATCAAATAATAGACGCTTTTTCGGATCAACTTTAAGCAAAAAGTATTTTAAAGCCCCCATGCCAATGGTATGATAAAGATGCTGTTTATCTTCTTCGCTAAAGCCATCAACCTTGCCTAATGCTTCCGTCTGCTCTTTGGCAGTTTGCTCCATCTCACTGATTATATCATCAGCATCAACCACGGTGCCTTCGCGCGACTTCATTTTGCCCGATGGCAGATCTACCATCCCATAAGACAAATGGTATAATCCCTTAGCCCAGCTTTTACCTAATTTTTGTAATATCAGGAACAGTACTTTAAAGTGATAATCCTGCTCATTGCCTACTACATAAATAGATTCATCCATCCTGAATTCGTCATATTTCAGCTGTGCAGTACCTAAGTCTTGGGTCATATAAACAGAAGTACCATCAGAACGGCGAACCAATTTTTCATCCAGGCCATCCGCTTTCAGATCGATCCAAACAGATCCGTCTTCTTTTTCAAAAAATATACCTTTAGCTAAACCTTCTTCAACAATATCCTTACCTAATAAATAAGTATCTGATTCATAATAAAACTTATCAAAAGCTATACCCAAGGCATTATAAGTCTTTCCGAAACCATCGTAAACCCATGTATTCATGGTTTTCCACAAGTTAAGCACTTCCTCATCCCCTGCTTCCCATTTTTGCAGCATTTCCTGAGCTGTTTTTATAAGCGGAGCATTTTTCTTGGCTTCTTCTTCTGTTTGTCCCTCAGACTTTAGAAATTCTATTTCCTTTTTATATTCTTTATCAAATATTACGTAATACTTACCAACTAAATGATCACCTTTTTCACCTGTCGAAACCGGTGTTTCACCATTGCCGAATAACTGCCAGGCCAGCATTGATTTACAGATATGAATACCCCTGTCATTAACTAAATTGGTTTTTATCACCTCGTAACCTGCTGCATCTAAAATTTGTGCAACAGAAAAACCTAACAAGTTATTACGTACATGGCCCAGGTGCAGCGGTTTGTTGGTATTGGGCGATGAATATTCCACCATAACCTTTTGACCATTAGGTTTAGCTACGGCAAAATTCTCAGGTAAAATTTGGGTATATAACTGATCGAGCCAGTAATTATCAGCAAGTGAAATGTTCAAGAAACCTTTTACAATATTAAAACTGGCGATCTCGGGTAAATTGGTTTGAAGATATTCCCCTATCTCTGCCCCTGTTTGCTCCGGCGATTTGCGTGAAAATTTGATAAACGGAAAAGTAACTATAGTAACCTGGCCCTCAAATTCCTTACGGGTTTCCTGTAAGTTTACATTTTCGGGTGCAATATCAGTTTGGTATATGTGTTTAACAGCTTTAACAACTGCTTCGGTAATAAAATTCATCGCACAAAAATAATACAATTAGTTAATAGTTCAGTTAGCAGTTTGCAGTGCGTAGTTTGCAGTTGTTGGATGATAAACCTTCACTGCAAACTGCCCACTGGGAACTGCCAACTAAAAAATATAGATTTGTATTCTCTCTTAATCATTTTATGATACTTAAAAACGACGATTTTAAAATAGATGTAACTTCAGAAATAGGTAACCTTCGTAGTTTATTGATCCATAGCCCGGATAGCGGCCTTGGTAAAGTAGTACCCTCGAAAGCACAGGATTGGCTTTTTGAAGATATTGTACATTTGGATACAGTTCGTAAAAATGAGTATGATTATTACGTAAAACTCCTGATGTATTTTCTTGATCCGGATAAGATAAAGGGGAAACTTAAAGAGATAGACAGTGCGGCACAAAAACGTGGATTTTTTAAGCCGGATAATAAAAACTTTCATTCATCTGATAAAGTAATAGAGATCCAGACTCTGTTGGCTGATATTTTGGAAGAGAAAAATATTCGCGAAAAACTCACTGCTTCTGTCTGTGCCATTGAAAGCTGTAACTATCGTTTACAACAAAAACTAATCGAAACCAACCCGGTTGAACTGGCCAAAATATTTATATCAGGCTCATTAACTACCGAAGAAATGATATTCGCCCCTATCCCAAATCTTATATTTTCAAGGGATATCGGCATTGCCATAAATAATTATATGCTGCTTAATAAACCGGCAAAAAAGGCCAGGGCACGTGAAACTTTATTAGCACGATATATTTTCTTTAATCATCCCATGTTTGCTGATTACCGGGGAAATATACTGGAGATACCTGAAAGCATGCAGCACTTTTTGCGGCCAGGTGAGGATAATACAGACAAAACTACGCTTGAAGGAGGTGACGTAATGATGGTTAGTCCGCAGCATTTGATCATTGGTTGTAGCGAAAGAACTTCAACAAGCGGTGCAAATGAAGCCATTAAGTTACTGTTTGACAATGATGTAGTTAACAAAATTACCGTAGTTAAAATACCACACAAGCGTGATTATATGCATATTGATACCGTATTTACACAAGTAAAACGCAATATGTGGGTTCTACTGGGTTCATTGGCTATAGGTGAAAGTCCGATTGAAGAAAAGGAGCCGATATCATGGTTTGCAGATAAAAAATCAAAGGATAAAGCGGAGATCATTCAATTCAGAAAAGGTAAAAAGCCAAAAAAGTTTGAATGCATTGAAGACCTGTTGGCCAGCATTAGTGAGCATGATTTGGAAAGCAAGGAGAAAACAAAATTCATATACTCGGGTAATAATACCTTCCCATATGATGCACGTGAGCAGTGGACAGATTCATGCAATTTACTGGCTGTAAAAGAAGGTGTTGTTTTGGGTTATGACCGCAATGATAAAACCGTTGAGGCGTTTAAACAAAATGGCTTTAAAGTGGTTAAAGTAGCAGAATTATTAGAAAAATTCGAGAACAATGAGATCGACCCTCAAAATATGAGCGATACTTTAATTTTAATGCCATCAGCAGAACTATCAAGAGCAAGGGGTGGCTTTCATTGTATGAGTATGCCTTTATTTAGAGATAAGGTATTATAAGAGGTTTGTAGTTCATGGTTGATAGTTCATTGAAAAACAATAGCTGCCACGAACTATGATCTATCAATTATTAACTATGAACAAACAGTCTACCTCACATATATTAATGATCCGCCCGGTTAGGTTTGGTTTTAACGAACAAACCGCTTCAAGCAATGCTTTTCAGACGAGGCAGAAGGATAATAATATTGAAGATAATGCTTTAATAGAGTTCAACAACTTTGCAACCCTACTGAGGCAAAACGGCGTAGATGTTACTGTAATTGACGATACACCAGAACCTTATACGCCCGATTCTATATTCCCTAATAATTGGATATCCTTTCATGGTGATGGAAATATATTTTTGTACCCAATGCAGGCTGAAAATCGGCGATTGGAGCGCAGGGAAGATATTGTATCAGATTTAGAAGATCGTTTCAAGGTACATCATATCATCGACCTGAGCCGTTATGAACACGAAGGTAAATATTTAGAAGGCACAGGCAGCATGGTACTCGACAGGGCAAATAAAATTGCTTATGCCTGCATCTCTCCACGAACCGATAAAGAGGTATTAGACGTATTTTGTGAACAAGCTGGATATACAGCTATTTGTTTTGATGCTGTTGATGCGTATGGCAAAGCCATTTACCATACCAATGTGTTAATGTGTGTGGGTAATAGGTTTGCCGTTATTTGTTTGGATAGCATAGCCAATCCGCATGAAAGAATTATAGTTACTGAATCTTTGAGATCAACTAAAAAGGAAATTATTGATATTTCATTTGAGCAGATGAATCAATTTGCAGGTAATATGCTTGAGCTGCAGAACAAAAAAAGCGAACCTTTGATCGTTATGTCTCAAAGTGCATTCAAAGCCCTTACTGAAAAGCAAAAAAACACACTCGAAGAGTATGGAAAGTTGGTTTACAGCGATATAAATACAATAGAAATAAACGGCGGAGGCAGTGCAAGGTGCATGATTGCAGAGGTGCATTTACCGCTTGAGAATAGCTTGTAAGCGTACTTGCTGATAAAAAGATGAGTTCATTTATGCATCAACAACCATAATCGTAAAATAATTACATTACTTACATAAAATTTTCATCAACATTCCGTTAAAAAATTACATTTTTGCCAAAATTTTAATAGATGCAGAGTTACCAGGAATTTCTTGACCTAAGTGTAGGTTTCCCGCAGGAAGGTTTTGAGATCATAGATGATGAACTTTACTTTCATGATCTTAATTTAATGGAAATGATTGAAACGTACGGTACTCCCCTGCGCTTCACTTATATTCCTATTATCTCAAAAAAAATACAACAAGCAAAATTGTTATTTCAGCAGGCGATAATTAAAAACAATTATCGCGGCAGCTATAAGTATTGTTATTGTACAAAAAGCTCGCACTTTAAACATATTGTTGAAGAAGCGCTTAAAAACGAGATTCACCTTGAAACATCTTCGGCATTCGATATGCCAATGATTGATGCCCTTGAGAAAAAAGGCTCGCTTAATAAGGATGTTACTGTAATATGTAATGGTTTTAAAACTTTTCAATACAAACAGTATATCATTGATATGCTGCATGATGGTTTTAAGAACATTATACCTGTATTGGACAATAAAGAAGAATTTAACCTGTATGATGACGAGATCGAGATGGATACCCCCTGTAACCTCGGCATACGTATAGCGGCAGAAGAGCAACCAGATTCTCAATTCTATACCTCACGGTTAGGCGTAAGGCTTGAAGACATTATTGATTTTTATTATAATAAGATCGAAAACAACCCGAATTTTCAGGTTAAGCTATTGCATTTCTTTATCAATTCAGGCATATCTGATACGCCATATTACTGGAATGAGCTTGAAAAGTACGTGACCCTATATTGCAAATTTAAAAAGATAAACCCCGCGTTAGATACGATTGATATTGGTGGTGGTTTGCCTTTCAAGGATTCACTGGTATTTGATTTTGATTATGAATACATGATCAATGAGATAGTGAGTCGTATAAAAGAGATTTGTGCCGATAATGATACTGTTGAACCGGATATTATTACCGAGTTTGGCAAATATACCGTTGCTGAAGCTTCGGGCATTCTGTACAAAGTATTAGGCCGTAAACAACAGAACGACCGCGAAAAATGGCTGATGCTTGATGGTTCATTCATTACCAACCTACCAGATGTTTGGGCGCTAAACCAAAAATACATCCTGCTGCCTATTAACAACTGGGATAGCGAATACGAGCGTGTGAATTTAGGCGGTATAACCTGCGACGGCCAGGATTATTACAATCAGGAAGCTCATATGAACAGTGTGTTTATGCCTAAAACCCGTAAGGTGCAATACCTGGGGTTCTTTAACACAGGTGCTTACCAGGAAGTATTGAGTGGTTATGGTGGCATACATCATTGCCTGCTGCCATCACCAAAGCATGTGATCATCCGCAGAAACCGTGATGAAACGTTTAACTTTGAGGTGTTCGGCGAAGAACAGAACAGTAAACAAGTATTGAAGATATTAGGTTATACAACCTAAATAACCTTCCTGTCATTTCGACCGTAGGGAGAAATCTTCTTTAATATGCGTAACGAAAACGCAAGTCGAAGAAGATTTCTCCCTACGGTCGAAATGACAATTAATTTCTCGAAATAATTACAGATTCTTCAATTGCTGATACAGTTTCTCCGTAGGTAAACCAACCACGTTGGTATAGGAACCATTTATCCGTTCAATACCGATCAGGCCTATTCTTTCCTGTATACCGTATGAGCCGGCTTTATCCAAAGGCTGATATTTTTCTACATAACTAACGATCTCATCATTAGTTAATTTACGGAAAAACACCTCAGATACATCAAAAAACTTGTTGTACTGGTGATTATGTAACAGGCAAACTCCGGTAATTACCTTATGCACTTTGCCCGATAGTATTTTAAGCATCTCTATAGCATGCTCAGCTGTTTCGGGCTTGCCCAGTATCAGTCCGTCTATGCATACTATGGTATCAGCAGTAAGTACTACCTCGTCAGTTATAGATTCATTAAATGCCTGCGCTTTTTTATGGGCTATATAAATTGCAACTTCCTCAGGTAATAAATGGTCAGGATATGACTCATCTACATCCTTTAAAACAACCCTGAAATCAATATCCATCAGCCTCAGCAGTTCCTGCCTGCGCGGAGATTTTGATGCAAGAATAATTTTCGGGATTAAACTCATTTGAAGTTTTGACTTTTAAACTTTTAACTTAAAATCTACCAGCTATAGGCCTGCTCGCTCATCCACTTGCCTTGTACCTTTAATACCTTTTCAATAACATCACGGGCGCATCCTTTACCACCCGGATACGGTGAAACATATTGGCTTACCGCTTTTATCTCTTCAACGGCATCAGCAGGGCAAACTGGCAATCCGGCCAGCTTCATTACCCCCAGATCAGGAATATCATCACCCATGTACAAAACATTGGTAGCATGAGTAGTTTTTTCTTCCAGATAAATTTTAAAGCGTTCAATTTTAGTATGGGTGCCCATATAAACATCCATAACACCCAAACTATTTAAGCGGTAAACAGCACTTTTTGATCTGCTACCCGAAATAGCACAAACCTGGTAGCCGCATTTTACGGCTAATTGTATGGCATAACCATCTTTAATATTAAAAGCACGGGTTTGCTCTCCGCTTTCTGCAACAAATACAGAACCATCGGTAAGTACACCATCCACATCAAAAATGAAAGTGGTTATATCTTTAAGTTTATTCAGGAATGATTCCATTTGTAATTACACTGATTATTTAAGAAGTGCGGCTAACTGCCAACTCAAAACTGCTAACTGCTTCTATTGATTATCACGCCATTCATATACCCATGCAGATTGGATCTGCTCCAAATGGCCTTCAGTTGATTGCTCGCGTGTGCCTTCAAAATTAGGTAAGGTAAGTACCCACTCTAACAGATCGGTAAAGCGAATACGGTATATTTTTGATTCGTCAAAATCATCACCAAATTTTTCATAAAGCTCAATGGCAATATCTTCGTGATCATTCCAGTGAATTGGTAAGGTGAATTTGTTATCTGCCATTTTAGTAATTGTGAGTAGAATTTAATCTGTATAAACTTTTATTAATGCCCAAGGAATTGCGACTGATTTGGTAAAGTAACTTCAATATCTCCATCAATGATCACACACTGGCAACCCAGGCGTGAAGTGATACGCGGATTAACTGCACGATCAATAAAATCTTCTTCCTTGTCAGATATTTCCTGTATGTTATCCATACCCTTGTTTACATACACATGGCAAGTACTGCATCCGCACACGCCACCACAGTTATGCTGTAGTTCAATGCCATTTTCAAGGCAAACATCTAAAACGGATTCACCTTCGGTAATAGGCAGTTCTATGGATTCGTGCCCTTTTTCCTCAAAGTTTATTTTAAGTTTGAAAATATTCATTTTGGCAAAAGTAATAAAATTACTCAGGCTCCGTATTGTGATTTACCCTTTTTGATAATACCCTGACTGAGCAGCTCATAAATTTGCTGTAAACCGGATTCGCCCGTCAACATTTGCAGGTGGGTTTCCATTGTTTTAAAATCATAACGTGCGGCCGGCCCGGTTTGTACATCAACCGGTAAATGCTCCTGTACTTTTTGTGCCGTTTCTAATATTAAAGGGCGAAGCAGATCAAACTGTATATTTTTCTCTGATAAAAGCCCTTGTGCTACCGCGTATAAATAATTAGGAAAGTTGCAGGCAAATACAGCCGCTAAATGCAAAACCTTACGCTCTGCGGAGTCAATCTCATATACATTATTGCTGATACTTTGCGCAAGCTCTCTTAATATATGTGTAACATTTTCATCAGCGCCTTCAATACATAAAGGCACGGTCAAAAAATCAACCTCCCTGGTTTTACTGAATGTTTGAAGGGGATAAAACACTCCTGCGTTTTCGTTAAAATTTAACAAGGCTTGCAAATCTGTTACACCGGATGTATGGACGATAAGTTTATTGAATTTAGCCAGCTCCGCGGCAATTTGCACTATCGTATCATCAGCTGTAGCTATGATAAAAATGTCGGTATCCGGATTAATGTTGTATAGCTCGTCAATGGCTTCAGCGCCGATGTGATAGGCTAACAAGGCAGCATTTTGCGCTGTTCTGCTATAAACCTGCACTATGCGGTGACCAGTATTTTTAAATGCCGCACCTAAATGGGTAGCAATATTACCTGAACCTATTAGAGTTATTCGCATAATTTAAACGTTATGCTGATGGAGCGATCTTACCAACCAGTTTCTTACTTATATCCCAAAACTTATTCCGGTTAGCCTCACTCCATGATAATGCCGATGATTTAGCTATTTTCTTCTTTATAAAATACTGGCAGCTTTTAGCGTCCATTCCCGGCTCGGTAGCAAGGAATATAGAAGTTTGAGCACCTTCTTCGGGCGATATCATAAATGGTTTTGCAAGCCATAATAAAATTTTGCTGAAACCACTCATTCCCACCCCAAAACTTGTTTTAACAATACCCGGATGCACTGCAAAAGCCGTTACACCTTTATCGGCAAACTTTTCGGCTAATGATTTGGTAAAATACAGGTTAAATAATTTAGCCATACCGTAAGCTACCATTGGCGAATAAGAATGTTGCTCCCATTGCAGATCATCAAAATTAGCTTTGCCCATTTTGTGCGCTTCGGAACTTACATTGATTATGCGGGCCTGGCCTTTTTCAAGCAAAGGCATTATACTATTAGTCAACAAAAAATGACCTAAATGATTAGTGGCGAAGGTCATTTCGAAACCATCTTTGCTTAATTCACGCCTATCGAAAATCCCTCCGGCATTATTGATGAGCACATTAACCGCAAAAAGCTTGGATTTTAACTCATCAGCCGCTTCGCGAACACTTTGCAGATCGGCAAGGTCGCATTTTACAACGTGGATATTCTTGTTACCGGTTTGGCTGATGATCTCCTGTTTTAGTTGATCGCCTTTTATAGTATTGCGCACCAGCAGGTAAAGTGTATGGTCTTTTTTTGCCAGTCCCAAAGCGGTTTCTTTGCCTATTCCTGAGGTTGCCCCGGTAATTACCGTAGTTTTTATCGACATAATCATTGCTCGAATTAATGCAGTAAATATAGGGACTAACTGGCTTCCGCCAATTTTTCATTATCCAATATTTGCAATAAAGCTTTTTCGGCAATATTTAATTCGGCGGCTTTAATATTGTGGTCGTCATCCAACCCTTTTATATAGTGAAAAATTGTACCTTCTTCATAACTCTTTATAACCGTTGGATGCACATAGTATTTTTTACAAACGGTACGGGTATTACCCAAGTTCAGCGCCACTTCATCTAATACGCTTATAATTTTCTTGCGGCATTCCGTTATATTATCAAACTCACCGGCCTCTTTAAACGCATATAAAGCGCTTACACTACCTGCCCAGGTTCTGAAATCCTTTGCTGTGAAATCTTCACCGGTGACGTGTTTTAAATAATCATTTACATCGCCAGAACCTATAGTACAATGATTTCCTTCATCATTATAATACTGAAAAAGCTCCTTACCGGGTATATCGCGGCATTGCTTTACCAGTTTGGCTAGTTTTTTACTTTGTAAAGCTATTTTATGAAATACACCTTTTTTACCTTTAAACTCGAATTTAAGGGTTGAGCCTTCGATTTTAACGTGCCTGTTCATTAGCGTAGTTAAACCAAAGGAGCCATATAGTTTTTTGTATGATTCATTCCCTACTCTAATGCTGGTTAGTTCCATTAGCCTTACAACCAATGCTACTACCTTTTCATGATCCAGCTTATGGCGCGCCAGATCCTTATCTACCTGTTCGCGTATTGCGGGCAAATGAGCCGCGAATGTTTGCAGGCGATGATATTTAGATTGATTTCTAATTTTATTCCAGTCTGGGTGATAGCGATATTGTTTTCTGCCGGCTGCATCGGTACCCGTAAATTGCAGGTGCCCGTTTTCATACGGCGAGATCCATACATTGGTGTAGGCTGGCGGGATAACCAGTTTAGTAAAGCGCTGTAGCAGTTCCTTATCTTTCACTAAGTTGCCTTCAGCATCATAAAAACTCCAGCCTTTGCCAGCTTTCTTGCGGGTATAACCCGGTGTTGAATCAGACACATAACGTAAGCCAACGGCCTTAGCCGTACTCTTTGGGTCACGGCCTATTTTTTCGAGTTTTTTAAGTAGACGATCCATTATATCTACAACTGAAATTATAGATATAAGTTTTATTAATAACCGTGAGTTAATTACTTTTCTTTTTGAGGCGCTTTCTTCTAAAATATATATTCAAAATTAAAGTCGATAATAGGATCAATACCGATACAATTGAAATGGCCAAATTTATATCACGAGGAATAAATGTCTTGCCGAATAGATTAACCATCACACCGATAAATCCTAAAATTGTTAAAAAAGGTATAAATTTTGTCACCCTACCCCATTTGGCCCATTCCAGCCATTCTTTTACTTTATCATTGGCGGGCTCATATTCATTTACTTTATTAAATAATTTTATTGATTGGGCATAATCCCTCAAGTTATAATATGCTATTCCCTGCTGCCACAATAACCATACATAATTACTAAATGTGGCCCTCGTAACATTGTATTTATCTATCCCCCCTTCTAACACCGGGAGAACATTTTTAATACTATCAATTGCTTTGTTATACTGGCCTTTTTGGATAATGCAAAACATGCATCCATAATAAATATCAGCAAATGCTAAGAGATCATATTCACTATTAAAATTATGTACATTATTGATTATGATTGCGTTATCATTATAAAATTTAACACAATCTTCAACTGAATAGTGGAGAGATTTAAATTTTTTATAAAGTTGTTCCATTAATAAGGCAAGTTTAAGATCACTAATGTAAATATTTATAGTTTTCACAAACAACTTTACTCTTATTTGACTATTAATATTTAATAAACTTTGAATTTTACTACATCAATCCAACTACATTATGAAATACAATTTTTTAGGAAACACAGGTCTGGTGGTATCTGAAATTTGCTTTGGCACCATGACCTTTGGCGGTAAAGGGTATTGGGAAGCTATAGGCAAAATACAGCAAAAAGAAGTAAACGACCTGATGAAGGTTGTAGTAGATTCAGGCATTAATTTTATTGATACTGCCAATGTCTATTCATTCGGTGAGTCAGAAAAATTATTGGGTCAATCAATAAAAGATCTTGGCTTTAATCGTAATGAACTGGTAATAGCCACCAAAGTACGCGGCCGTATGGGTGAAGGAAAAAATGCAGTTGGCTTATCGCGCTATCATATTTTTAATTCTGTTGATGAGAGTTTGCAGCGTTTACAATTGGATCATATTGATATTTTGTATGTACATGGCTTCGATCCTAAAACACCGATTGAAGAAACCATGCGCGCTTTAAATGATATTGTTTTAACCGGAAAGGTACGCTATATAGCCATTTGTAACTGGCCTGCATGGGTAGTGATGAAAGCACAGGGCATTTGTCAGCTGCATGGCTGGAATAAGTTTGTAGGCATGCAATATTTTTATTCGCTAGCAGGGCGCGATATTGAGCGTGAAATATTGCCGTTGGCAGCAGATCAAAACCTGGCTATGATGCCTTGGAGCCCGCTGGCAGGAGGTTTTTTATCTGGCAAATTTACCCGCGACAAGGATAAAACAGGCAATTCAAGGCGTGATAACTTCGACTTCCCTCCCATTAATAAGGATAAAACATTTGATATTATTGATGTGATCAGCGAGATTGGCAAACAACATAATACTTCAACCGCTGCGATAGCGCTGGCATGGGTAAGACAGCAAAAAGGCGTTACCAGCACTATTATCGGTGCTAAAAATATTGATCAATTGAATGATAATATTAAATCAACAGAAGTTACACTTACCGAAGATGATTTGAAAAAGATTGATGAGGTAAGCGCATTACCAAAAGAGTATCCGGGTTGGATGGTCGAAAGACAATCGGCAGACAGGGAATTGAAATAGTTTTTAGGCCGGAATTTTAAGTCATTGGTAGAACACAATAAAAACGCATCATTGCTGATATACGAAGCAATGATGCGTTTTTATTGTTTAGTAGCATAATATTATTGTAACGAATAACGTGTCAGTGGTGTCTTATAGACAAATACCCGCTGATGCGTAAATTTTCACCCTTTCTGTTAGTGCTCTTCCTGCTGTTTGCCGGGCTTAAAGGCAATTGTACCGGAAAATTTACAGTAGGTGGCATCAGCTTTAAAAATGCCATTATCGCTAATATTGATCCTGCCCCTTATGGCGATTTCCAAACGCTTATTGTACCCATAAAAAGAGCTGGTAATTTAATAATTGTTGAAGCACAACTGGATTCATTAGAGGGTAATTTTGTGATGGATACCGGGGCACCATACCTGGTGCTAAACGCAACATATTTTAGGGATGCTCCAATGCTGAGTGACAAACAAGCGTCAGGTATAAATGGCGACTCAGACGGTTGTTATACTACGGTTGTACATAATTTTTCGATACTCGATCTTCATTATAGCCGTATCACTGCGGATGTTACCGACCTGTCGGCTATTGAAAATGGGCGTGGAATAAAAATATTGGGATTGCTGGGCACACGATTGTTCAATAAATTTGCCATTACTATAGATATCGCGAACAATCTGCTATACATTCATAAGCTGGATGCACAGGGTAACATTCCTGTTTCTGAACTCGTTTTTAAAGAACCTGATTTAAAAATGCCCTTTAAATATCTTAACGACGTTATATTTTTAAAAGGAGCTGTAAATGATAAAACTATGTGGTTTGTTTTTGACAGCGGGGCCGAAACCAACCTTTTGGATTACCGCAGGTCGAAAAAATCATTAAGTACCATGCATATCCTTAGTCGGTCAAAACTTACCGGCATTGGTGGTTCCAGCTTTGAAGTATTATATGCCCGTTTTGATAAATTAACCGTTGGTGATAAGGATTTTATTCGAAACCGGGTTTTGATAACGAACCTCGAAAAAATGGGTAAAGCCTATGATCACAGTGTCGATGGTATTTTAGGCTATGATTTTTTTTCGAGAGGGATTTTCACTATCAATTTCGTAAAAAGCGAATTTCAAATGTACATTTACAACAACCAATAATTATGAGGAGTTGCCGGCAATATATTATCCTATTATTACTACTGTTAAGTGGAATGGTGGCTGCTGCGCAAAATCCTAATAATTTAATTGCCACACGTACACAACTCGTGCTGCTTGTCGACCTTAATTCACCCAAAAATTACCTTGATAGTATTTTTAAAAAGGCAGCTGTAAGTAATGTAAATATCAGCGCCTTTATAAAGGGTGATTTCTCTGCGCTGACAAAGGATGGCTGGGTTGAAGTGAAACGACAAAACAACATCGTACAATTTAATAGGCCCCTGAAAGATCTAAAGGCAAATCCTCCGGAAAATCCTTTCGTTATTACAAATGATATTATAAAGACTGAAACCAGGCACGGGTATCTGGATAATGCCGTTTATGGTATTAATAAGTTCACAAATGCTACTATTTATGAGTTGCCATCGAGTTTAACAAGATTTAATTTGCCGGGATATCTAAATGCCCGCACGGTATTTTTATCAGGGGGATTTAATGATTGGAGTACCCTTAAAGGCAAAATGACCAAAACTGCTACAGGTTGGTATATTGATGTAAAACTACAACCCGGTGGATGGATGTATAAGTTTATTATCAACAGCAATTGGACACTCGATCCTAATAATTCTATACAAATGAATGATGGCGGAGGGAATACCAATTCAGTATACTATAAATATAATTATGTTTTCAAATTGCATGGTTTTTCAGTAGCCAAAAAAATCACTTTAGTTGGGAGCTTTAACAACTGGAAAAACGATGAACTCATTTTTGAAAAAAAGGGTGATGGATGGGAACTGCCGTTATATCTGGGCGAGGGTACACATAGCTACCGGTTTATAACCGATGGAAAATCAATAACAGATCCTTCAAATCCTAATAAATACATGGACAGCGATGGTGAAATGACTTCAGTGCTAACTGTTGGTGAAACTGTTTATTTTAAGCTTAGTGGCTATACTAATGCCAAAAATGTATACGTTGCAGGCAGCTTTAATAATTGGGAACAAGGCAAGATCGGCATGAAAAAAACTGCAGATGGTTGGTCGGTGCCGATAATATTACCTGCAGGGAATTACGACTATAGATTCATTGTAGATGGCGTGGGGATAACCGACCCGCGAAACCCGATGAGTGATATACAAGACAAGCAACTTAATTCATTTATAGCAGTGAAACCCAATTATACCTTTAATCTAAAAGGGTATTCTAATGCAAAAATCGTGATACTAGCTGGTAATTTTAACAATTGGAACCAGAACGGTTATCACCTGGCTAATAATGGCAGCGAGTGGAGCATCAGCCTGCACCTCAAACCAGGCAAGTGCCTCTATAAATTTATAGTTGACGGTAACTGGATACTTGACCCCGGCAATAAACAATGGGAAAACAATCAGTATGGCACCGGTAATTCGGTTTTATGGATAGGTCTGTAGTTTTGCCTTTAAATTCCCTCTATTATTTCGGTGCAGGAAGAAACTCTCTGCAATTGCCTTAAATCGCGAAAAATACTTGTATAAGATTTCCTTCTGAATGACAGATAGGATGATGAAATTTAATTCCAACATTCGCATTTAGTTGTTATTTTGCGGGCATGGATCAACCTGTACCTAAAAAACGCCAGGCTGCATTAGGTTTTATTTTCGCTACCCTTCTTATTGATGTAATGGGGCTTGGCATTATTATACCTGTTATACCCAAGCTAATTGAGCATTTAATACATGGCGATATTAGCGATGCCTCAGGCTATGCGGGTTGGCTAACTGCTGCTTATGCAGGCATGCAGTTTTTGTTTGCCCCGCTTATAGGCAATTTGAGTGATAAATTTGGTCGTAGGCCTGTTCTGCTCTGCTCTTTGTTGGGTTTTAGTGTTGATTATTTATTTTCGGCGTTTGCACCAACTATAGCCTGGTTATTTGTAGGCCGCATTGTAGCTGGTGTAACCGGTGCTAGTTTTACAACAGCATCTGCCTATATTGCTGATATCAGTGAACCTGAAAAAAGAGCCGCTAATTTCGGATTGGTGGGTGTAGCATTTGGTTTAGGCTTTATTATCGGGCCGGTAATTGGTGGCATACTGGGCAAGTACAATGTACACTACCCTTTTATTGCTGCCGCTGTTTTGGCATTACTAAATGCTACCTACGGATATTTTATTTTACCTGAATCATTAGACAAGGAACACCGCCGACCTATTGATCTTAAAAGATGCAGTCCGTGGGGTTCATTGATCCAACTGAAAAAATATAAATCTGTGATTGGCCTGGCCGTTTCTTTATTCCTGGTTTATTTTGCAGCACAGGCCGTACAAAGTGTATGGACATTCTACACTATGGATAAATTTCACTGGAACGAAGCATGGGTTGGCTACTCACTCGGCGCAGTTGGTTTATTTGTAGCTATAGTGCAAGGCGGATTAATAAGAATAATTATACCCAAACTTGGACAGGAGCGCAGCATATGGATAGGTTTATTATTATACGCAGCAGGCTTATTTCTTTTTGCATTTGCAGCCAAAGGATGGATGATGTTCGCGTTTCTAGTACCCTATTGTTTGGGTGGAATTGCCGGCCCTGCATTACAGGGATATATGAGTTCAAATGTGCCAGCAAATGAGCAAGGCGAGTTACAAGGCGGACTAACCAGTTTAATGAGCGTAAGTTCTATTTTTGGGCCCTTATTAATGACAGAGTCGTTCTATTACTTTACAAAACCTAATCCATTTTTCCAGTTCCCGGGTGCACCATTTATAATTGGTTCGGCGCTTATGCTTTTGAGTGCTATATTAGCAGTAAGAAGCTTTAAAAGAAATTAAACCGCATCCAATAAAACAAAACCTCTTAATTATTATTTATTTTCCGAATGGATCACGAACCAAAGATTAAAACTTCTGCCGCACTTCGTTTTATTTTCGTCACTATATTTATTGATGTGATGGGATTGGCCATAATCATTCCGGTTATTCCTAATTTATTAAAGCAATTGGGAAACGTTGACTATTCTGCTGCTTCGGAAATTAATGGCTGGCTAACTTTTACTTATGCCAGTATGCAAATACTGTTCTCACCTGTAATGGGTAATCTGAGCGATCGTTTTGGCAGGCGGCCTATCCTGCTTATATCGTTATTAGGTTTTTGTGTTGACTATACCTTCATGGCCTTCGCTCCTACTATTTTCTGGCTATTTATTGGCCGTACAATAGCGGGTATAACCGGTGCCACTATGTCGACAGCTACTGCCTATATAGCTGACATTAGTACCGGCGACAAAAGAGCGGCTAACTTTGGCATTGTGGGTGCGGCATCTGGCTTAGGTTTTATAATAGGCGTTTCTGCGGGAGCATTTTTTGGCGATATTAATATTAAACTCCCTTTTATGGTAGCCGCCGCTGCTGCCCTATTTAATGCCCTTTACGGATATTTTGTTCTGCCTGAATCATTAGACAAGGCACACAGGCGCAAGTTTGAATGGAAGCGCGCAAATCCGATAGGTTCATTTATGCAGCTTGGAAAATACAAGGCGTTGGCTGGCCTGGCTATAGCTTTTACATTGGTTTACATCGCGCAAAAAGCGGTTGAATACCAACTTCCTTTTTATGTGTATGAAAAGTTTCAATGGTCAATGAAAAGCGTTGGATTTCTTGGGCTTTTTATTGGTTTTCTGCTGATATGTATACAAGGATGGCTTATACGTTATTTGATCCCCAAATGGGGTTTAAAAAAGAATATAATACTTGGTTTAATATCATACGGAGTTGGTTTAACACTTATAGCCTTTGCTGTTAAGGGCTGGCAGGTTTATCTTTTTATGATCCCGTATTGCTTTGGTGGTATATCTGGCCCGGCATTACAAGGTTTTATTACCAGTAAATTCCCAGCTAATGAACAAGGCGAGTTACAGGGTGGCTTAACACTGCTTTCGAGCATAAGCCTTGTTGTTGGCCCATTAATAATGGGTTATAGCTTTAAATTTTTTACGCATAAGTCCTCATCGGTTTATTTTCCGGGATCACCGTATATTCTTGGAGCGTTATTAATGCTGATAAGTATTTTATTGGTTGTTAGAAGTTTAAAAAAGGAATCTAGTCTAACCCACTGACACCGCCCGATATTACAAATTTCATCACTTCGGCAGCGCTTTTATTTATCGGATGTACTTTATCAGCCGAGATGATAACAACCTGACCCGCAAATGAGTAGGAATAAGGAAAGTATACAGCAACTTCGCCGGGCAAGTCTAACGAGGTTAAATCTTTTTTCACCAGGAAACCGATCTTCTTCAGTCCAAATTCATTCACATCAACTAAAACCGGTTCATTAAACTTTTTTTCTTCGCCTACAAAAGCTTCGGTAAGGTCTTTTATTGATGAATAGAGAAATTTGAATAAAGGCAAACGGTTAAGCCAGCGGTTAAACCAGGCCTTTATAGGTTCTGTGATAACATTGGTTACCAGCACACCTGCTACCATGATAATAATTATCACATTTAAAATGCCGAGCCCTGGGATGTAAACCGGTTTCCCATTATGATGTCCTAATATGAAACCACTTAGATTTAGTGCATTATCAAGACTGGAAACTGCCCAGTAAATTAAAAACATAGCCGCACCTAACGGTACTACTATTAATAGTCCTTTAATAAAATATCTGAGTAATATCCTGATAACTGTTTTCATAAAAATCTACTCATAAAAATACACTCTTTTTACCCGCTGCGAAACATTAGTTAATATTTCATACGGAATAGTGCCAATCTGAGTTGCAAGTTCCTCTATTCTAAGTTCCTGGTTAAAAACGATCACCTCATCTCCTTCTCTTACATCGGCTATGGTGCTTACATCAAGCATACACATATCCATTGATATGTTGCCCACAGTTGGCACAAGCACGCCTTTTATCATCATTTTACCAACACCGTTACCAAAAGCACGCAAATAACCATCGGCATAACCTATGCGCACTGTGGCTATTTTACCATCCTTCACCAAACTTCCATTCCGGCTATAACCAATGGTATCACCGGCCAATACTTTTTTTACTTGCGAAACACTTGTCTTTAACCCGGCAATTGGTTGCAATTCGTTTTGTGAAGCAGGCACCGCCGAATCAATCCCATACAATCCAATCCCTAACCTTACCATATCATATTGTATTGTAGGCCAGCGTATTATGCCAGCTGTATTACTTATATGTTTAATTGGTTTATACCCAAGTGTTTCTTCAATTTGCTTATGAGCTTTATCAAACTTTAATACCTGTTTTAAAGTAAATTCATCATGTTGTGAAGCTTCGCTGGCTACCAAATGAGAAAATATAGATTTTATACGCACATATCTATTCTCTTCCAACAGATCACACAGCGTTTCTACTTCATAATCTTCAAAACCTAACCTGTGCATGCCAGTATCTATTTTTAAATGTATCGGGTAATTTACAAGTCCTGCAGATTGCAGATATTTAATAAAATCATCAAACAGGCCAAAGCTGTAAATAACAGGTTCCAATTTATACTCATCAATTTTATCAAATGCTGATACTTCAGGATTCAATATCATTATGGGCAAGGTTATTCCACCTTGCCTGAGCGCAATTCCTTCATCAATATAAGCTACGGCCAGGTAATCAACCTTGTTGTATTGCAGCATATTAGCTACCTCGAATGTACCGCTGCCGTAAGAGAAGGCCTTAACCATTGCCATAACTTTAACTCCAGCCTTCAATTTGGATTTATAAAAGTTAAGATTACTAAGCAACGTATTCAGATTGATCTCTAATACGGTTTCGTGCCCTTTTTGCACTAAAGCCCGACTTACCCGCTCAAATTCGAAACTGCGGGAACCTTTGATCAGAATATCCTCGTTCCTTAAATTAAGCTTGCCCAGATCTTTTAACAGATCCGCAGTGTCATTATAGAAATATTTTGTGGCGACATTAATATATTGCTGATGATTAAATAATGCATCTCCTACCCCTATAAACTTATCTATTTTTTTTGCGCTGATCAGATCTGCAATTTGTTTATACAAAACGTCCTCTTCTAACCCCGATTGAAATATATCTGACAGAATCAAGGTCTTTTTTTGATGTTGGTTTTGTTGATTTAAAAAATTCAAAGCAATCTCTAATGATTGTATGTCTGAATTATAAGTATCATCAATAATTGAACAATCGTTAATGCCATTTTTAAGCTCAAGGCGCATACTTACGGGTGCAAGGCGTTCTATGCGCTTATCGGCCTCTACAGGGCTATAACCCATTGCAAGCATAGTTGCCCAACAGGTTATGGCATTTTCAACAGAAGCATTATCAGAAAAAGGAACCAGGCACTCTATTTCGCGGCCTTTGTATTTGGCCCGCAGATAATAATTACGGCTAATGATCGTCTCACTAAAAACATAGAGATCGGCTTGTTTAAAATTCTGGCTCCAGGAAAAACATTCAGCCTTTATATCTTTGGTATAATCAATTAACTGATCGTAATTATGGATAAGCAACTTGCTGTTTTTAAATAAGCCCAGTTTCTCCCTTATCTTTTGGTCACGCGATTCAAACCCTTCGTCATGCGCGGAGCCAATATGAGTTAGTATACCTATTTCGGGCCTTATAATGGCTTCTAGTTTCTCCATTTCACCAATGGTGGATATTCCGGCCTCAAAAATCCCCAAATCGTTCCTATCGGTTATTTGCCATACAGAAAGCGGCACACCAATCTGCGAATTATAGCTTTTAGGGTTTCGAACAATATTATAGTCGGCAGCCATTAACTGGTACAGCCATTCTTTTACAATAGTTTTGCCGTTGCTGCCAGTTACACCTATCACTTTTAACTCAAAGCTATTGCGATGATATGCGGCTAATGTTTGTAATGCAACCAGCACATCATCAACAATTAAAAAATTGGCATTGGGCATTTTTATTTCGGGTCCGTGTTTTACCACAAAATTGCGCACTCCGGCAGCATAGGCTTCGGCAATAAACTCATGCCCGTTGCGCCTGCCGCTAAGGGCAAAAAACAGGGCTTCGGCAGCGTTATTAATGCGTCGGCTATCCGTAAATAACACACTGATGGTATTATCGCTTACAATGGCTCCGGCAGCATTTATGATTTCTTTTATTTTAAATATGGTGTATTGGCTGTTAAGCATGGCACTAATTTGATTATATTTCTGTCAATAGAAGAATTTTTATCGAATTTTGGTTTTAATGGACATCCCGAAAACCAATAAAATTACTGATGAAAAAGTAGCACTGGCCAAAGCCGAACGTTATTGCGCCTACCAGGACCGCTCGCAACATGAGGTTCGAAACAAATTATATGAATGGGGATTATGGACAGATGCGGTCGAAAATATTATTGTACACCTGATTTCGGATAATTTTCTAAACGAAGAACGCTTTGCCAAAAGTTATACACAAGGTAAATTCAAACAAAAAGGATGGGGAAAAATCAAAATAAAACAGGGCCTTAAACTAAAAAAAATACCAGATGGCTTATTGAAAAAAGCCCTGCAAACAATTGATGGTGATGACTATTATGCAATGCTAAATAAGATAATTGATAAAAAAGCAACACTCCTTACCGAGAAAGATCCATACAAACGCAGATACAAACTGCAGCAATATGCTTTTAGTCGCGGATATGAAAACGACCTGATAAATGACGTTTTGAAAGCCAGTGAGTTATAACTATTTTCAAAAAAAGTAAAAATTTTGTTTGGAGCATAGTCAAATCTGTCTATATTTGCACTCCCAATGCGAAAGTAGCTCAGTTGGTAGAGCACGACCTTGCCAAGGTCGGGGTCGCGAGTTCGAATCTCGTCTTTCGCTCAAATCCCTTTTTCTTTGAAAAGGGATTTATTTTTGAAGGTTTAGACACCTGCTCAGATGGTGGAACTGGTAGACACGCAGGACTTAAAATCCTGTTCCCGTAAACGGAGTGCGGGTTCGATTCCCGCTCTGAGTACTATTAAATGAATCGAACAAATAAAGCCTTGATGTGAAGACATTGAGGCTTTGTTGTTTAAATAGTTTAATATTTAGATTTCAATCTATTGAATATCAGAAAGTTGAATTGCCTTACTTCTCAATATTTTCAAGCAATCCCCCCTCCAAAACCCTAACTACTTTGAAACAAATTTGAATATTAATGGTTGTCTTTATTCAATGGATAAAAACGCGATTACCCTTTCACAAGCATCAGAAATAAGCTTAAGTTTAGCTGAACAAAAGCAGGGCCTGTTAAGCGCGATCATTGCCACCTCAGACGATGCCATTATAAGTAAGACCCTGAAGGGTATTATTACCAGCTGGAATCCTGCGGCTGAACGGATGTTTGGTTACAGCGCAGCCGAAACCATCGGCCAGCATATTTCACTTATCATTCCACCAGACAGGCTGGCTGAAGAAGCCTATATTATCGGGCAGATCGAGCAGGGCAATCGCGTTGACCACTTTGAAACTATCCGCCTGGCATGCGATGGCAAGCTGGTTCCCATATCGCTATCTATATCACCCATCATAGACCGTAAGGGCATAGTAATTGGGGCCTCAAAAATTGCCCGTAACATCAGTGATCGGCAAATAGCTAACGAGAAGCAATCCATATTGGCCGCCATTGTTGCTAGTTCAGATGATGCGATCATCAGCAAAACACTTGAAGGCATTATCAGCAGCTGGAATCCGGCTGCGGAAAGGATGTTCGGTTATAACGAAGCAGAAGTTTTGGGTAAGCATATCTCACTGATCATACCGCCCGAACGCTTTCAGGAAGAAGCTTTCATTATTAGTAAGGTTTCTAAAGGCAACAAGGTTGATCATTTTCATACGCTGCGGCTGGCTAAAGATGGTCGGCAGGTGCCCATATCCCTTTCGGTATCTCCAATTGTAGATAGTTCCGGGATAGTAATCGGTGCCTCGAAGATAGCACGTGATATCAGCGAGCAGCTCTCGATACAGCAAGAGAAAGAACGGCTCTATGAGCAGGCGAAGGAACTGAACGACAAAAAGGACGAATTTATTGGGCTGGCCAGTCATGAACTAAAAACTCCCCTAACGAGCATTAGCGGTTACCTGCAGATTCTCAGCACAATGGTGACCGATGAAAAAGGTCGGCTTTTTGTAGCGAAAACCAGGCAGCAGGTGAAAAAGCTAAGCGCACTGGTATCCGACCTGCTGGATGTATCCAAGATCGAGGCAGGCAGATTGCAATTATCTACAGAGCGGTTCGATATACTGCAGGTCCTGAAAGATGCCATAGAGCTGCTTTCATACAGCAACAACAACTACGATATTTCTTTAAAAGCAGAAATAGCTGAATTGCAGATAACCGGCGACCCGCACCGGGTTGAACAGGTAATCATCAATCTGCTAACCAATGCAATCCGCTATTCACCGGGCACAGACCGGATCATTATCTATCTTAGCCGCGAACTCCATGAGGTTAAGATCGGTATCCAGGATTTCGGCATTGGGATTGCCACGGAAAAGCTAAAAGATATTTTTACCAGATTTTACAGGGTTGATGATGCCAATCCGAACGTATCCGGATTAGGCATTGGCCTTTATTTATCACAGGATATAATCTTGCGGCATAAGGGCAGGATATGGGCAGTAAGCGAACCGGGAATAGGAAGCACTTTTTGGTTCACACTTCCACTGGAATGAATAAACCGCTGTTTGGTATAAATTGATTAAACCGAAATTCAATACATACCGATGCGTGATCACCGCCAGTCCATAGTTTTTTTAACTGTGATCGGTGTTTTTCTACACCACTTTTTAAATTATGAACTATTGGATAAACTTCGCGCCGCGTTTCTAAAAAACGTTGATCTTATGCAATTAGATGAAATAATGGTTCAATATCTTCTAAAAAATGATCTGAAAGTTATAACTTTTGGAGTACATTTTCAGGATCGACACACAGCCTGATATAAAAATATCGGGCTGTGTTGTTTTATCCGCATCCTTAGTCATCTATTACAGTACCTTACGCCAGAGCGAGGTTGAATCGACTATTAGGGTTTTAAATATTTGTCGGGATAATAAATACTGCCTTGTTTTAAACTGTCGATTTTAGGTGCAATAATTACAAAGTATTCATTCTTTGCGTCGGTTAAGGTAAATACCTCATAGTCAGCGCTCCAAAATCCTGTCTCAAATATTTTAAATGGCTCGATATAAGCTTTAAGAATTTCTTCGCTTTTATAATTATAGTGCGTTGATGCACAGCCACAAAAACATATTAAAAAAAGGAAAAACCATTTATGCATTGTTTTAATATTTAATTTTATTATTGCCAGTCTGCGCTGAAATCGATATATAAACTAATAATAGTTGTAATTGTTCTAATTACAACTAACTATTAATCAATTCATTTCAAATATTAAATATCAGTATAGTTATTAGTCTGTTTTCCACAGAATTCATAATAATAGGACATGGTTCTGACATGGATTGATAAAATAACATGACCAAACCATATACCAACCAAAAAGCATTGTTGTGGCAAATAGAAAACATCTTATTATTTGTTCTTTCTATAAATAGTTTATATAAAAACTCGTCAATTGTGGTAATAGAATTGTTGGAGAGGCTGATTGATAAATAAAAATTGTATTTATGCTTAATTAGGTCAAATTTGGTATATTTTAGAATTGAAACAAAGCCTGATATGAAAATATAGTGCTTTGTTATTTAAGAAGCACATCGTTGACTAATCGTCCAACCCTTTTCCATTAAGAATTTGCGGTATGTATTTTTCAACCCTTGCCTCCCTAGTTTTGGATTGTTTGGGTGCAGAAAAATAAAGCAGGTATCCTTTTTGCCTTCCCGGTGTTAGTGTATCAAAAGCAGTTTTAAGTGCAGGAATCGTATCTAATTTACTTTGAAACTCTTCGGAAACTTTAAAGTCTGCCGTCTTTTTTAATTCAACTTTCAACCCGGCTTTTTCTACTTCAATGGCTTCATGAATATAAGCTTTAAGTATAGGTATAGCCTCAATTATTTCCAGAACATTAGTGAACCTGATCTGACGTGCCACCTGTACATTCTCCGTTTGCTGGATCAGCATACCATTGGTATCATTTAACAAGGCACCTTTGAAAAACAAAAGCGCACAGTATTCCTTAAAAACATGTATTAAAACTATGTTACTTTGGTGAAACGTATAACAAGGACACCCCCACTTCAATTCTTCGGTTAGCCCACAATCAAGAACGATCATTCTCAATTTTTCAATTTCCTCCGGCCATTTTCGGGCTTTGTTAAAATAAAAATCAACCTTAGCGTTCATACTATTTATTTATACTATGATAAAGTTACGAATGATTAACTGAAATGATCTTTCTGTCCGCGGGCCTCAAATACCATGATAACACAGTAAAAACGGCCAACAAACCAGGGGCAATTATTTGAATAGAAACATCACCACTTGCAATATGCGAGATCACCGCGCCACTCATGGCAAAAAATATACCCGCATACGCCCATTCCTTAAGCAATTTAAATTTCGGAATTAATATCGCAATTACACCTAATACTTTCCATATGCCGATAAGTGAAATAAAGTAGTTGGGATACCCCAAAGGCTTAAAACCCTGTACCACCCCTTTAACTTGCAGAGCTTGTGCCAATCCACCCGAAAAAATACAAAAAGATAATATTGCAGTAATTATCCAATACCAAATTAACTTTCTTTTTTCCATCTTAATTATTTTAAAGTATTTAATATTTCCTGCAACCGATTATGTGCCATATTTATGCCTTGAGCAAAAGGTAACTTCAGCACCTGGTCCCTTTGTGCAACCGATTCGTATATTACGTGCATATTCAGTTTGCTGGTGTTGTCTGTAAGAGGCTCAAAGTCATATACCTCCAATTGCACACCAAAAGACGCATTCTCCAATTCAAACGTCCTTGTTATTTTTTTGTTGATGTTAAACTCGTGAATTACCCCATTTGAACGAAATACCACTTTTCCCTGGGCGTCGGTTGACTCCAATTGATAACTGCCGTGCTTTTTACCTTCAAATTTCAGCACTTTAGCTGTTGCATATGGGTTAGACATCCATTGCTCAATAATGTCTGGTTCAGCATGTGCCCTGAAAAGTAATTCTAATGGCAAATCAAATTCCCTGGTAATTACTAATTCATGTTTGCCGTCTTCGGCATTTATCTTTGTTTTTTGTTCCATATTTTATTTTTTTGATTTGTATTCTTTCATTATGCCTTCCAATTTATTAAACCTGTAGTCCCACATTTTGCGGAATGGTTCAATAAAATCGGCCACTTCTATCATTTTTTTTGCATTAATGTAATAGTAAATTTCTCTGCCATTTTGCTTTTGCTCAAGTAATTCACACTCAGTAAGTATTTGCAGGTGTTTTGAAACTGTCGGTCTTGCTGTGTCAAAATTTGAGGCTATTGCGCCGGCTGTCAGGGATTGTGAAGCAACCAACAGCAATATAGCCCTTCTTGTTGGGTCAGCAATGGCCTGAAATACATCTCGTCTTAAATTCATCGTGTAGCTATTTGACTACAAATATAAATGTAGTTATCTAACTACGCAATTTTTCCGGGAAATTTTTCAAGAGAAAGAAAAGTCGATTAATTTAGATTTAAGTATAGATGGGTCTGCTGTTGTTTTTCTAACAGTCGGCGAAGCCCAGGTTATTAATTCATTAATATTTCGGGAATGTGTGATCAACGATCCTGGCTACCCTATGCGCTAATATAAAAGGATGCGGGCCAAAATCGGAATCGCGATTGGTAAGCAAAATAATTGTGAGGCCGGTTTTCATATCTCGTACATAAGCAGTTCCGGTATAGCCCGAGTGCTCAGCAATCCTGCGATCATCAAAATCATGAATTTCCCAGCCGAGCCCATAAGCATATTGTTCATGTGGTTTGGTGTAAAATACCCGGTAAGGAGTTGTAGCCTCATTTAATACTTCGGGAGTAATGATATTTCCTTTCACCAATGATTTTTCATAAAGGATCATATCATCAATGGTTGACATTACACCAAAATGTGAAGTTAATTCGAACTGCCATGAGCGGCGATCATGTTTATATTCGCCGTTTTTATCAACAATATAGCCCTGCGCACGATTTGGAATAATATTATCCTGATTAAGAAAAACCGTATGGTTCATCCCCATTGGTTTAAAAAACTTTTCGATCATCAGGGTATCAAAATTGCGTCCGTTAGCTTTTTCAACTGCATATCCGGCTAAAAAATATCCTTCATCACTATATTTCCAATGTGTACCGGGTATAGATTGCATGGGTGTTTCCATGGCACCTTTTAACATTAATTCTTTACTGTAATCCAATAAATATGATCCATTCATTTTGGGCTCGAATGCCATTTGCAAGCCAGCCATGTGGCCCAATAGTTGATGAATGGTTATTGAATCCCAGGCTTTGGGGGCATTGTCTATATATTTTACCAACTTGTCTTCCAGCGAAAGTTTGCCTTCATGCACCAGTGTTAATACAAGCGCCGAGGTCATTTGCTTAGTTACCGATGCCAACTCAAAAACCGTATTACGTTTTACAGGCGTGTTTAGCTCAAGATTAGACACCCCATAAACCGCAACATATAAGACCTTACCATTTTTAAGCACAGCCAAGGCAACTCCCGGAACTTTCGCATTTTGCATGAAATGCCTTACTGCAGTATCTATATCATAATTATGGCTCTTTTGCTGGGCAAAAGCGGGCATATTAAAAAGCAATAGAAATAATAGGAAGCAACGGTTTTTCATTTCGAGGAACTCAGGGAGCATGAATTATCTATAAACAAGATAAGATAATTTATTTTGAATGAAGAAATGGTTTAAAATAACAGGTTTTTGATTTAACCTATTTCATCATTTTCAACCATGCCTGAGCCATCAAATTTATCCCGGCAATACTTGGGTGTACGCCATCAATTGTCCAGTAACTTCCGGGTGCTGATTCTAAAGCTTTATCAAAAACAGCTTGGTATGGTATAAAACCAGTGTCAAACTGAACAGCCAATTCACTTGCAACTGCCCTGAACTCATCAAACTTAGGATACCAGCTATCATCAACCTCCTTCACTCCTTTTACTGCATAAGGCTCCCCTATTATAATTTTCACGTCGGGTAATGCCTGTTTAGTTCTGTCAAGTAGGTTTTTATAATCATTTCTGTAGGTTTCAATAGTACCGGTATAACCGTGTTTTTTAACAGCCCAATAATCATTTACACCTATCAAAATACTCAATACATTTGGTTTTAAGTTAATACACTCATCATTCCATCTATCTGCCAACTGATAAACCTTATCACCGCTAACGCCCTTGTTATATAGTTGTAATCTCTTATCAGAATTATGCAACAATAATTCCGAACCTGCTAAAAGTGCATAACCACTGCCCATGCAAACTGCACTGTTTACTAAACTTTGTTTCCTGTCGCGATTTGCATCTGTAATGGAATCACCCTGAAAAAGAATTACATCATTTGCTTTAAGGCTGATCTTTTTGCCCTTTGCTTCGGCAAAAGCTGATGATACAATTTCGGGTATCGTTAAGCCTGCTATAGTACCAATTATGGCAGTTTTAAGAAATGAGCGACGGTTAGAATGATTCATACTTTTATTATTGATTATAATTCAGCTTTCGACTCAACTAAATCTGTGTTATTTATTTCTTTGGTAGAACGTTATTATTCGCAGCCCATTTCTGTTGCCATTGTGGATAGGCATTAAGCACCTTTTGAGGCGAGTATGTGTACCAACCATAACCATCGCGCCTTTCGCGGGTTACTTCAGCCAGTGAATAAACTATCTTGCTATCGCGATTGCAAAATATTGGTTTGTGTGTATTCAGCTCGTAGTAGCGTGTCCATATAGGAGGAGCTGTGGTATCTCTTACTACTATACGATCACTGGTTGAAACCCGGAAAGGAGTTACCATGCGTGGGGCCGGGATAGTTTTTTCGCGTGTATTATATATTTTGGAATCCTGAAACCAAATAACCGCATTTTGAATAGCATCAATAATTTGCTTATCCGGATGATCAATGCTCATTAAAAATATAACCAGATCGGCACTTTCCTTATTACAAATGCTTGGTGGTTCAAATTTACGTGCCCAAGCAGGTTGCAAAGTAACCTCATCATATTGTTGGCACCACGCAGTCGGTTTTCCTGTATCATTAATCTGAGTTTTAATTACACAGTCCAGTCCTTTATCATATGCTATTTTAAGTTTTGCGCGATAGGTATTATCTACAAAATCATATTGTGGTTCATTATCTAAAATATCCTTCAGCATTTCAATAATGCCTTCAAACGCGCCATCATTAAAGGTAATTCTCCGGCTATAACCCGACTCAAGCGGATAATATTGTGGCCAGCCACCATTTTTATACTGAGATCTTAACACGTAATCCAGCCCTCTTAACGCTGCAACTTTATATTTATCAGCTTTGGTAGCATGGTACACAATAGACAGGGCAGCTATTTGAGTGTAGGTACTACCATTATCATAAGTAGTATTTGTTTCTTCATGCGCTGCTCTTACGCTATCCTTTTGAGCATCGGTAAGAATGGCAAATACGTCATAGTTTTTTGGCCAGCCACCGTTATCTTTCTGGAACAACAAAATATTATCGCCGATGTCTACCAAATCTGTTGGTTTATACCGTGGATGCCCCGGCATAGGATTGACAAGATTCTCTTTATTGAATCCAAAATACCAATGACCAGAATTATCCGCAAATGGTTCAGGATCTATCCGTGTCAGATCTTGCCGGGAATGGCTTTTCTGTGCAAATATGGTTTGTGTAAAAAGCGTTAAAACTACTATAAATGATAGTTTTAAAAAATCAGCCAGTTTAAGCCATGAAAATGTATATTTCATATTAAGATTAATTAGATAATTATTTACCAGCAACAATAGTTATTTTCTGCACCTCGCATCCGGCTGAGCCGTTTAAGTCACTACCTTCAAGTGTAATGGTATAGGTTGTGGGTTTATCGGCCGCAAAAAATGTAAAAGAGGCTTCACCATTTTTATTGGTAATTATATTAGGTTCCCATGCTATTGTTGAGCGTAGATCCGTAAAGTTTTTCCCATCGGTTTTAGCCAAATAACGCGGCTGGTAGAATTTTTTAGGTAATGTTGTAGGCATTGGTTTATATACATAAACGCCATTGGCTGTTTTTATAAAAGGGCCACTACCTGCCCGGGTAGTTATCTCTAAATAAACATTATCTGATCCCCGCGAACCCGTTGCATCCAGTGCCAGAAATTCATCATTGTCGGTTACCTTTTGGTTGTTATACGCTGCAATATATTTAGCGCTGTACAATACCTCTATCCCTTTAATATCTTCAGCTGTAAAGTAATCAAGGTATTGTTTAATAAAGTAATAATACTCATCTGGCTGGCCGCTAACCGGAACATAATAACGTGTTAAATCGACCCCGTCAAAAACGAACCTTACCTTTTTATCATGCACAAAAAAGTCCTGATTTTGAGATTTGGGTAAAAAACTTATCTGATAACCTTTAACATTTTTCAATATCAGATCAAACAAAGTTGTTTTCCCGGCCTTGTTAATAACATCCTCATCAATTACCTGATCAGCATTTCCTGCACCATTTAAATTGTCTGAGCCGTTAATTATTGGGTTTCCTTTAATATCTACCTGTTTTAATAAATGCCCATACTGTGCCACCTGCAATTCATTGCGATAAACTGTATCTGATCTTATATAATTTAAAACAGCGCTATTGCTATTTACATACCATGGAGTAGCAGCCGGCAACTTTAAATCTTTAGTATCTGGTGGATTTACCTGATCTATACTTATCCCTGCATTAATCGCCTTATGATTTTTCCCTTTATGTGCCTCTAAAACAAAGGTTGAGCTATCAACTGGCGGAAGCTTATCAAAAGCAAATTCGCCCTGATTATTGGTTACAGTATCTCGCACAAAACGAAATTTACCGGTTGAGATTAATGATACATCGGCATTAGCCATAGGGCTATTTAATACACTAGTTACTTTACCTCTAACCACATTAGACAGCTCGGGATCAAAGTGTAGTTTAACCGGCATATTTATATTTTTCCAATCGTAACCAATCCATCCCTGTGTTAATAAAAGTGCATCAAGCGATTGCCATGCGTCTTTATCATCAGTAAAATAATATCCGGGGTCTTCAACATATCCTTTGAGATCGCTGGTTAATAACAAATGCGTTAAAATAGAACCGATATTGGAAATGTCTCCTTTTACCTGACTGTCGTCTGTTACCGCTGCTGAAAAACTACCTATCACAGGTTTTCCGGCAGAGTTATTCACTAATAAATTGATGTGAATACTATCTCTTGGTGTATAATCCTTTTGAAGTGGTTTGATGTCTATTTTAATGTTGTCATTATGGTTAATAAAGGTAAGCCGTTCATTAACAGGGATATTATTGGCATTTAGTAAAGTAAAATGTGCAATCCCTATGGGGAAGAGACTTTTGGCTACATGTACTGTAAGTGTAGGAATACCTGCAGGAATTGTAGCAGCAAAGCATACCACTTCTCTTGCTTGCCCAATTAGGTACAAGGGCATGTTTTGTTTTACAATGTCATCCGTTATAAAAATGGAAACCACCATCGTATCCTTTTGTGCCATGTTACGGATACGCAAAACAGTGCCTGATGATTTTACTGCAGGTAAAGGAACATCTTTGGTTTGTCCATCAGGTAGTTTTATCTTAGATGTATAGATTTCGCCCTCTTTAGGCAACAGATCAATTGTTCCCATACCTTTATGTAATGATTGGAATGACAATACCTCCTGGCCCGATGTTTTAGCTATAACAGTGCCTGTAATATCAATTCCTTTACCATCTTCACCAATTGCTTTGAACCCAATATGCGATGGGATTCCGGCAATTATGCTGCCACTCTCAGGCATAAATTGTATATCAATATCCTCTGCCCTGTTAATATTTATCGGGATTGTAACTGATTGTTTTGCATCGTTTTTATCCTGAGCTACTAAAGCCAGGTTTTTTATAGCAGAATTTACAGGCAGTGGAAAATTAATATTTAACATGCCATCAGCCGTGCTTTGGGCAGTCCCTTTATATATTACATGCTTACCATCCATTAACTTTAACTGCACGTCTTTTGAACCTATCGGCTTATTATCCAACCCGCTAAGTTTAATATCCATTTTTACACTATTATCAGTTGTTGATAAAGACGAATTAGCATTGATCACCCATGCCTGTTTAGCAGGATCAGCTACATAAAAACTCTGATAGAAAAAGGATTCAGGGCCAAGATTACGCATCCAGTTGGTATAAGCCCTGATAGTATAAGAGCCTTCCTTTATATCACCAGAAGGCAACTCAATATTGCCCCAGGTTACACCCACTCCAACTGCAGTTGCAATCCTTTTAACAACCCTATTGCTATCATTAAGTAATTCAACATATAGCCTGCCGCTTAATTGTGAATAACCAAGCATTGAATTAAGAATATAGGCTTTAAACCATATGGTATCCCCCACGGCGTAATAGGGTTTATCCATTTGCAGATAAACTTTTTCTCCGGGCATGCGGGAATGGAAAGTATCAATTTTTGACACAACCTGCTGAATTCCTGATGGTATTACCTGCGCATTTACTTTAGTTGCAGTAATAAAAAAGAGAAGAAAAATGACGAGAAACTTTAAGGGGATTTTGTAAAACGACATATGAATAAGATTAATGATTTATTAAGGGTTGATTTTAATCGGATTCCAAAGGCCATCAAAGGCCCATTGTACGGTAATGGTTTCGGGAGAAGGCGCACCGGTGGCTTGCTCCAGGTTATTCTTTAACCAATCATAATCGCCACCTGCTTTGTGGCAGTTATAAAAATAAGCTCTTTGCCCCCAAAGTATTTCTTTGGCAGTCTCTGCTTTATATATTGGCAGGTTCATTAAATTTTTATCAAATGAGCAATTGATCAAAAAAAATTGCGCATCATGATGATAGCGACCCAATTTATATGGCGTACTGCCCTGAAATTTACAGTTAACCAATACACTTTTCATTCGCTTATCGGCATGGCCATCGTGCCAGATGGCGGCGGGGCTTGGGTTTAAGCAAATAAAAGTGCAGTTCTCTGCATAAGCCCACCCGCGGGGGCAATAAAAATCTGTCCCTCCCTGCAACGTGCAATCCTTAAAATAATACATGCCGCTTATTGCATTCCATGTAGCAATGGCATCAGCTCCCCAACATCTTATAACACAATTGATAACCTTTAAACGGGTTGTACGAAATGAACGCAAAGCAAATTGATGAGCGGATCTGGGTACAATTAGCTTTTCCGGCTGATTGGTCAATCGGTTTATACAATCAAGATGAACAGTATCAGGGGCAGTTATTCCGTATGTGTTTTCAATCGTAAGATTTTTTATAGTAATATCATTACCATTAAGATTGACAGCAGCAGTATACTTATCATCCGGATGCTGGCATTCATATATCACATCTGCTATTGCTACGGTGATTATTGTTTTTTCCTTACTCTCACCTAGCAGCACTATATGATTTTTGCCTATAAATACTTTTTCTTTGTATATTCCATCCCTGATGTAAATCAAGCGGTCACTAACCGAAGAATCTGGTAAACTATTTATAGCTTCCTGTATTGTTTTAAAATCCCCTTTACCGTTTTGATCAACAACAACCTTAACCTCTGCCGCCATTAAAAACAAAGGCGAAAATAAGGTTATAAGTAAAGAAGCGATCTTTGGGATGATTTTCATGGGAAGGTTAATCAATTTCACTTAACGGATCCCAATTATCTGTACCACCTAAAATATTTTTGATTGTATAGCTTTTTGCTTCTTCGCTGGTTAGTTGCTTTGACCAGGGCACACGGTTTTTGGTTGAAGATCCTAAGCCAGTGTTACCATATTCTGCATAATAAGCCGTTTTAATTTTATCAGGGAACATGGCATCGCCTTTCCAGGGGTTCCATCCTTCGGGCACAATATGGCTGCCCAATTCACAATTTATATAAACAGTTTTTGCATACGGTCGCCAGGGTCGACCCAAAAAAACTTTTGTAACAGGTGTATCAGCGATCAGTTTACAATTGAGCAATACAAAACCAAATTTTTGGCGCTGAGTTGTAGCGGCCGCGGTTACGTATGAATTTAGCAGACTTTTAATAGTACAACGCTGCAAAACAATGGTGGCTTCGCCAAAAATAAAATCGGTTGTGCCTTCAATATAACAATCCTGGTATAATTGGCGACTTTGAGCTGTAGCCGCATATAAAGTATCCTGATTACCTACTAACTTGCAATTTTTTATAATGCAACGATCACCCTCTACATGCAATGCAACAGCCTGACCTACACGACCCGCACTATTTTCAATGGTCAGGTTATCGGCTATAAAATCATCGCCTTGAACCAATACAGTATATGATGTATAGGTGGTAAATTTATCTTTGCCGAACTCGTCTTTACCTCCCGGATTAGCTTTGCCAGAAAAATCTCCATTTGTGATAATCGTATTTTCCTTATCCTCGCCCAATAAGGTTATTTTGGTTTTCCAGGACGGAATTACCAGTTTTTCATGATAAACACCTTTTTTAATATGAATAGTTACACGGTAAGGGCCCAGATCCCGGACAGAGTTAACGGCTTCCTGTATGGTTTTGTAATTGCCGCTACCATCCTGAGCTACGGTAATGTCTTTAGGGTTAAGCCCCTGTGCTTGTAGATGTACAACGGCTAAAATAAAAACAATGATTAATACCAGCTTTTTCATATCTATTTAATCTCGGTGAACATCCCTTTATCAGCTCCATAATCAAACTCTGTCTCGCTTTTTGAACTGCTTGTATTGGTATGCAATAGTTGTATTTCACCGCTACGATTACCATTTATGCTTAGGAAAACTTTAGTCGGATTGATACTTTTAATATTGTCTAATGTAATCGCTTTACTATTTTCAATATATATCAAGTGCTTATCATCGGCAACCTTTAAAGTGATGTTTTTAAGACTGATATCATTCGCCTCGATCAGATCAACACCCTGATTGGTGTTAAATGTCATGTTTTCAAGGTGGATGCCTTTAATACTCATTTCGGGTAGGCCCCTAACGAATATTGCTTTTTCCGCTCCATCACAAACCACATTGCTTACGTAAAAGTTTCTGAACTGAGGCGTACCCACATTTACCGATGGTATCTCTGCATTCTGACCCAATGCAGAAGCTGCTTTTGTTTGATAATACATATCAAAGTAAATAGCCTCATGCACAATATCGCGCATACTGATGTTTTTGATAAAGATGTTTTCTACAATACCACCACGACCACGAACTGTTTTAAAACGTAAGCCAATATCAGTCCCGATGAATGTACAATCTGAAACAAAAATATTCCGTGCTCCTCCAGACATTTCACTGCCGATCACAAAACCACCATGGGCACGATAAACCACATCATTATGTACAAAAACATTTTCAGTTGGTTTGCCTCGCTCGCGGCCAGCCTCATCCCTACCTGATTTAATGCAGATGCCGTCGTCGCCTGTATCAAATGTGCTGTTCTCTATAACTACGTTTTTACATGACTCTACATCAATACCATCTCCGTTTTGTGCGTTCCACTGGTTGCGCACGTGTACACCACGCAATGTCAGATCTTCACATAATAAAGTATGCAAACACCATGCGGGTGAGTTGCGAAATGTGGTTCCTTGCAATAATATCTGTTTGCAATTAGTAAGTACTACCAGATTGGGGCGGAAAAAATCCTTCATATCTGCATAATCGCTCATTGATTCGCCTTGCTTAATTGTGCCAGCATCTTTTGTTGCATTGCCCATTTTATAGCTTTCAGACGGATACCACATTTTGCCATCATCGCTTACTATACCACCCGATGCAACTAACTGTTTCCATTCCAACTCAGTAAGGCGGTCTTTACCCATCGCGCGCCATGCTTCGCCATGCCCATCAATAATACCCTCGCCTGTAATGGCTATATTGGTTTGATCTGTAGCGGATACCGGGGATTCATTACGTACAGCCGGATGGCCTTCATAATTCCCCTCTACAAGCTTATATTGGTTTTTATCATTTGTAAATTGCAACAATGCTGCCCGACTCACATATAAATTCACATTACTTTTTAATACAATTGGGCCGGTTAGCCATAATCCCTGGGGTATTAACACAACACCACCGCCCTTTGCACTACAATCGTTTATAGCCGAATTAATACTTTGGGTATTTAGGGTAATACCATCGGCTACTGCACCATATTTAACGATATTAAAAGTATCTGTTTTAAAAGATGGAGTTTTTGCCTGCGGCAGATTGTCCCACGAATATTTTGTTCCGGTTTGCGCTGTTGCATCGTGTATTCCAATACCTAATAACGCAGCCAGTAAAATTATTTTTCGTTTGTTCATAGTAGTTTATTGAGTAACAGTGTTGATATATTTTGTAGTTGGGTCCCATCCCGGAAAAACATTTTTAAGTGTAATTTCAGATGCCTCAGCTGTAGTTAGTTGTTTTGACCAGTTTACCCTTGATGAAGTGGATGCCCCCGGCCCGTAGTTCTGATATTCGGCAAAACGAGTGGTTTTATAATTGTCGGTTTTGTTCCAATTACTCCAACCTTCAGGCTTTATTTGTTGCCCAATATAGCAATGTATATAAGCTACCCAAGCATACGACCGCCACGGGCGACCTAAGGATACCATATGCAAGCTACTATCACCAGTTAATCTGCAATTGTTAAATATAAAGCCGTAAGCATTATCTTTTGGTGTTGACGCTGCCGTAATGTGCGAGTTCTTTTTACTATAAATGGAGCAATTATCAAACCAGGCTGTAGCTGAGCCGAAAATAAAATCAGTTGTGCCTTCGATATAGCAGTTTTTATAATACTGTCTGCTTTTTTCGTTGTTTAAAAACAAAACATCCTGATTGCCAATAAACCGGCAGTTGATAAAAACAGCCTTATCCCCTTCAGTTTCCACTGCTACTGCCTGGCCTGCATTAAAACCCGCATTATTCCGAAATGTAATATTGTTGGCTATAAAATCATTCCCCATAATCAGGAAGCTATAAGATGAACTTGTATTAATACTATCGCCGGATGCTGATACCATGCCCGGATGATCGTCATAAGTAAGTATAGTGTTAAACTGTGACTCACCTGTTAATGCAACAAAATTTTTACCGGTATCCAGGTGAAGTTTTTCCTTATAAAGGCCATTCTTAATATAGATCAATATACGGGTTTTGTTATTTACAGGAACCGCATCTAAAGCTTGTTGTACCGTTTTATAATCGCCGCTACCATCTTGTGCAACAACAATTTGTTTGGATTGGCCAAAGGAGTGTGTTGTTAAAAATAAACAAAACAGCAATAAATATTTTTTCATTGATCAGTTTGTTTAGCTTTAACGATACGGTCTTCCAACTCAATGTGCAAACGTTTAATTTCATTCAATACCAGTTCGGCCATTAACCTTGCACCATATTCATTAAAATGGGTGTTATCACGTTTGCCAGATGGATAATTAGGATTTTCCCCGGAATCTACCTGCATATATATCATTTTTGAAGTTTCCGGGCCTAATTTGCCAACTAGTTCACGGCTTCTTTCGTCCAGATCAATAACCGGTACTTTAAGGGAATCGCCAATTGCTCTTACAACTTTTGAATATTCTAGGTGTGTTTCTTTAATTTGTCCATCCTTATCAAAATTACGCCTTGTAACGGGTGTAATCAATATTGGAATTGCATTTTTACTGCGTGTTTCTGTAACAAATTTAACGAGGTTTCTCCTGTAATCCGCCAATGGCGTATAACGGTCGGCAAATTGTGGTTCAGTTGCCTCATCATTATGGCCGAATTGAATTAAAACATAATCACCTGCATGTAAACTATCAACAATTGGCGCCCAGCGATTCTCACTTAAAAACGTTCTGGTGCTTCTGCCACCTTTTGCTTCATCCTTAATGGTCACTGTGTTATCAAAATAATCAGCAAAAGGCATTCCCCAGCCAGTAAGTGGCAGCCTGTCAGCAGTATACAGGCACATAGTTGAATCACCAATCATATATACATTGATATGCTTTGCAGGTAAAACACCGGCAATCAATAAAAAACTACACGTAAATATTTTTCTTATTTTCATTACCGTTAATTGTATTATTTAATGGGTATGTCTTTTCCTTTGACTATCCTGGCAGCAAGATCAGGTTGTACAATTCTGATCTGAGCAAGAACCAGTTCTGCCATTTTGCGAGCTCCTAACTCACTAAAATGAGTGTTATCTTCTTTTCCTTGTGGATAGTTGGGATTCTCTCCCGGTAATAAATGATTAAAAAGTAATTTCGATTGTTCTGGCCCAAGTTTTTGCAAATATTTCATGCTAATGCTATCGAGATCAATCAATGGTATGTTGTTTTTTGCCGCTACCTCTCTTACTATTTGTGCATACACTACGTGTGTATCTACAATTTTTCCGGCTGTATCAAATTTTCTTCGGGTTACAGGTGTAATTAAAATAGGCTTAACGTCCTTATTCTTAGCCTCAGTTACAAAACGTGTGAGGTTGCTACGAAAATCGTCTTCGGTGGTATAACTGGTTTTGGTATTTATTTCATCATTATGGCCAAACTGAATGATCAGGTAATCGCCCTTTTTAATATTATCAGCAACGGGTTGCCACAAGCCTTCGGCGATAAAGGTTTTTGTACTACGACCATTTTTGGCGCGATTATCTACTGTTACGGTCTGGTCAAAAAAATTACTGAAAGGCATTCCCCAGCCTGTTTCAGGGTATGCCGATCTATCTTTGATCGACATGGTAGAATCGCCTATCATATATATAGTGATATGATTCTGTAGTTGCGTAAATCCGCTAAGAGATAAAAAAAGAAGAATAACTAATAATTGCCTTTTCACTAATCGGTTAAATTAAAAAGCAGAGGCCATCTGGATTAGACAGCCTCTGCCAGTAGTGGTTAATATCCGTAATTTTGTTTTATACTACCATCAGCCTCAATGGTTGATATTGAATAAGGAAGCAACTCGCTGTGATCGGTTTTAAATGCATATGCAAATACTGTGGTAAAGGTTGTACCGATACCGCTATAGCCTACCCATGATACCTTAGTTGTACCTTTTGGGGTACTGGTTGGCGCAGGTTTGTATAACGAATTAACAAATATTGTATAATTAAGCGCAGTTGTGGTTGTTGTATAATACATGGATTTTGGCAAATTGGCTGTTAAGCAATAAGCCGGTTGCGAAGCCATATAACTAAATGGAACCATAGCATTGCCTGCACCTATATTAGCCAGGTTTGCTTTTGTCTCGGTAATAGCTGCCGTTAGTAAATTCCATCTGATCAGGTCATATTTTCTGACACCTTCATTCCCAAACTCCAGCATTCTTTCCTTTACGATAAACTTAAAGAAATTGGTATAGTCGGTAGGGATAGTTGGTACCAGCGCCTGATTGTTACTATGAGCCCTTAAACTTACCTGGTTTACTGCTGCAATATCGGCAGATGAAGGTCCTCCGTTTAATTCATTATCAGCCTCGGCAAACATTAACAAAACATCAGAAAACCTGATAATTACCCAGTTTAGTTCAGCATTTGCAGCTGCACTTGTTGGGTTAACCGGGTTGCTCCACCATTCTCTTCTCCATTTACCATCATATATTGAGTTTATAGCATGGCCCTTCCTGGTTAACATATCGGTATTTGTTTCATATGGCGTGCTGTTTACGTCGCGCCTGGTATCGGTAGAATCGAACATATAAAGATAAGTTGGCAATACTGTTAAACTGGCACTACCCTGCCCTGCAAATTTATCGCCATTATAGGTACCAATCTTACTATCCTGACCATTAGCACCACCCATAGCTACCTGAAACATGATCTCTCCATTCGGCTCATTACCATTTCGGGCATCGATATAACTATGCCAAACAGCTTCGTAGCTTGGATTTAAAGTATGCTCATCGGGCCTTGCTATTATAGCTGCACACTCATCGCGTGCTATCTGGTAATAAGTTTTATAATCAGCATCTCTTGACATAACATGACTATTACTTCTTAAAGAATACCCCCCCCTGAACATTGCTATACGTGCCCTTAAAGCTTTAACAGCACCAAGCGTAATACGTGCATCGGTAGGGTCACCTAACGCGCCAACGTCTGTTCTCCATGGAACCAGGCTTTCTGCGGTTAATAAATCACCAATAATGTGGTTATAAATGGTATCGCGATTGGTATTGGTTAAATACAAGTTTGGTAATTGATCTGCCGGGGTAAAACTGGTGGGTACATCGCCCCAATTGCGTATCAGTTCAAAATAAAACTGGGCACGCAGGGTTAAACATTCACCTAACAATCTTTTTAGTTCACCTTGCTCCTGAGTGGTGCCACTTTTATATTGGGCCATTAAAGGAATGTTATAAATAGCCAAATTAGCTCTTTCTATACCTGCATATAACTGGTTAAATGGGTTAGCCAATTGTGCATTATTTGAATTAACGTTATAACGTGCAATATCTCGCCTGTCATTATCCTGTGTTGCTCCGCTGGCACCTAATTCTTCATCTGTATCATATGGATAATACATGCTTAAACGGCATCCATAGCCGTAATCACCAGTCAATTCACTATATACACCCATTACTGCAGTTGTAGCATAAGGTACGTTTTGGAAAATAAACTGTGGAGAAAAAACTGAAACAGGTTGTGGACTCAGGTATTTTTTACATGATCCGTATAGTAGTACAGAAATTACTGTTACTGCTATAATATACTTTGTTTTGGAAAATAAATTTTTCATGATATATATTATTAACTAAAATGTAACATTTACACCGAAAAAATAAGTACGGGCAGGAGGATAAGCCGCATAATCAACGCCAGGTGTTAATGGCGATGTACGTGCAGTGCTCACATCAGGATTGTAACCTGAATAGCCGGTTAGGGTGCCCAAATTATTACCTGTTACATATACACGCAAACTAGCTATGCCGACACTTGACAACATGTTCTTTGGAAATGTATAACCTATGGTTACATTATTAACACGTAAAAAAGATCCATTTTCAACGTCATATGATGATGGATTATCCCAATCAGCGCCTATTGTTGGTATCCAGTATTTAGGGTTTTTATTTATTGAGGCAATAACTGCAGGAGAAGCACCTATGGCGGTAGTTCCGCTATATCCTTCGATTTGTGCGCCGGTATTTGGATTGATGGTTAACCAGCGATTATCAAAAGATGAAAGTAAATTAGCGCCAACCGAGTAAGTGCTTGAATATTCAGCTTTATTGTAATTATATACCTGGTTGCCGTACGAAAAGTTCAAAAATACACTGGCATCAAAATGCTTATAAGTAAACTGTTGATTAAAGCCTCCAATAAATTTAGGAAGCGCGTGACCTATTACGGTATAATCACTTGCATTTATAATACCATCGTGGTTAATATCAGCAAATTTCTCGGTGCCGGGAACTATAGTTGCTGTTGAGATTGCCGAAGTTGGAATCCCTGGTTTTAATGTGTACTGTGTTGTAGCCCACGGATAACTTGCATTGCTGTAAGGTGTAGTGGTAAAATCCGCTAGTGTGTAATAGCCAGCATTCTTTAAACCATACATTGTACCTACCTGCTGACCAACTTTTACTAAAAAGTCGTTAGGGGCATTTGTTGAACTAAACCAGCCTGAGTTATAGGTAAAACTTTGCTGGCCACCTAAGCTTTCAATAGTGTTTTTATTGAATGAGATATTGAAATTACCTATCCATCTGAAATTTGATGTCTGAATGATTGTACCTGTTAATTGGTATTCCATACCTGTATTCAGTACTGATCCTTCATTTTGAAGCTGGTTAGTGTAACCTGTTACTGCCGGAATTGCATTGTTTAATAAAAGGTTGTTTGTTGTGTTGCGATAGAAATCAGCAGAAAGCTGAATTCTGCCTTTCAGAAAGCTCATATCTAAACCAACGTTTCTGGATATTTGAGTTTCCCATTGTAGATCCGGATTACTAAGATTTGCTGAAGGCGCTGTTCCCAGATTAAGAATTCCGTTTAAATAATAATTTTTACCAGTTGAATAATTTGTGGCATATGAAAACGGTGTGATGCGGCTATTACCCACTGAACCGTAACTAACCCTTAGCTTTAAATCACTGAATATATCCTGGGTTTTCATGAAATCCTCCTGTGAAACACGCCACGCTCCTGAAGCGGATGGGAAATAACCCCATTTACGATCAGGCCCAAAAACCGAGCTTCCGTCGGCACGATAATTTACTGTAAGGAGATACTTTTCATTATAGTTATAACTCGCCCTTCCAAAAAACGACAGAATATGTACCGGAGTTTCAGAGGACGTAGTTGGCTGCACGGTACCTAAACCATAATTAGCAAATGCTTCCTGTGGCGAAGTTCCATCCGGAATATCTTTCAATTGCATGTAATTGTCGGTTGTATAAGTTTGGTAAGTTTCTTCACCTGCCAATACATCAATACCATGTTTTGAGCCAAACAACGAACTGTTGTTATAATCAAGCACGTTATTATTATTTATAGTGGTAATTAAAGCATTGGTTACACTGGCAATAGGCATTTTATTGCCGTTTAACACTGAGTTAGTGGTAACGGTATCATCAAATGCTCTGAGGCTGTTGTTATTAACATCATAACCTATCACACTTCTAAAAGTTAACTTTTTGGTTATTATAAAACTTGCATTCGCGTTCAAATCCAATACATCAGTTGTATTCTTTCTGTATTCAGCAGCAAATAACTGTTGAGGATTGATCAGATTTAACCCATTACTGCTGGTAAGATTGGATAAGGCATTATCATAACTATCCAGAGTTTGCCCTGGCGATAAAAGTGGCTGATACCTAACTATTTGCCGTAGGTTATTATTGCCTGTTCCTGTTGAATTTGCGGTTCCGTTACCGTAAATCACCTGGTAATTGTATCGTGTATTAAAACCAAAGCTAAACCGGTCACTCACCTTGTGATTAAACCTGAAGTTGATCAATTCCCGGTTATAATCTGATTCTTGCAGTATACCTTGTTGACCGTTATATGTTGCACTTAGATTAAACTGCGTTTTTTCCGTACCGCCGCTTATACTTAAATTTTGATTCTGCAAAAATGCATTACGCCCTAGCATAACTTTTTGCCAATCAATACCCGGGTCGTTTTTGAATGTAGCAATTGTATCAAAGTTGCTCATACTTCTGATTATACCTGTTATAAAAGTTGTATCCCCGTTTGAAAACTTAGCACGCTCATACTGTTGTAATAGGAAATTGTAAGGGTCCATCATTGATAGCTCTTTGGCTAATTTTTGAATACCATAACTTGAGTTAAAGGTTACAGAGGTGTGTCCGTTTGTATTTTTGCCACCTTTGGTAGTTATAACCACTACCCCATTTGAACCACGTGAACCATAAATTGAAGTTGAGGCTGCGTCTTTTAATACATCAATACTTTGAATATCCTGCGGAGCAAGTATATTAAGTGCATTATCAAGTTCAACACCATCAACAATATAAAGTGGTTGACCACTTTGAGTTATTGAACTGCGACCACGTATGTAAATATCGGCTTGTGCTCCCGGCTGGCCATCAGAAACGGTAACCTGTACACCCGCTAAACGACCTTCTATGGCTTCGGCAGCAGAATTTACCGGCACATCTTTAATGTCTTTATCAGTTATTGATGAAACTGCGCCTGTTAAATCCCGGCGCTTTACAGTTTGGTAGCCAATAGCTACAACCTCATTCAATTGGTGTGAATCAGATTCAAGCGATGTGCGAACAGTAAGTTGCCCGGCAGTAAGTGTTACCTCTTTAGTTTTATAACCAACAGAGGTAATAACCAGAACTACATCTGCCTTATCTGGTACCGGCATTTTAAAGTTACCATTTACATCGGTTTGTGTGCCAGATGTTGTCCCTTTAACAACCACTGAAGCAGCAACAACCGGATCTTTGCTGTCCTTTTCGGTTATTGTACCGGTAACCTGCCGGTTTTGAGCTAATGCTGATGCACTTAGAAACAGCAGAAGACAAAATTGGAGTAAAGTTTTAGTCATAATTTAATTTATTGAGGTTTATTTAATTGGTTCTTACGTTTTGAAAATCAAAAAACAACATATACAATCCCTTTTTATAGCAGGATAGATGCGCTTTAAAATTTTCTGATAAATTATAATTGGTGAGGCTTAAACAGCTTATAAAAAGCTTTTTTTGTTTATCCTATAAACAAGGTTAAATATTATAAATAAATAAATAAAGCATATAACCAATTAAAAACGTGCAAACGTTCCCGGAAACGATTGCGGAAAAAAGCAAAAAAATGCTGGTGGTCTGCTAGCCAAATTTTAGGGCTAAATAGCTAGTTTTAAGTTTAGCATAAAGGCTGGAAACTTTGTAAAAAATTGAAACAGATACAGGCATGTCAGCCCCCCTGATTAAGAACTGAGCCAACTGCTAAATATGCCCGTGTGGAAATGTGCAGAAAAAGATATTTTGCAATACCTGCGGATTATTAATTATACTTTGTAATAACCCTCATAATGAATAAGCTATATATAATATTATTCATTTAATAGTATAAACACCGTCATGCTTCTGGGGCCGTGGGCTCCAATAACTAATGACTGTTCAATATCGGCAGTTTTTGATGGCCCTGCTATAAAACAACCATAATCATAAGGTTTTCTGCTCAACAATTCATAAGCCTCATGCATTGCCGGGACTATATCTTTTTGATTAATAACAACTGCCAGATGCTGGCAAATAAACGGCAGCACCCTTTGCCCCATGCAATCTTCAGTGATCCAGACCGCTCCGTTCTCTGCTACTCCAAAATTAGCCTTTAGAATAGCCCATTCAACATTTTGCAAATCATGTGCTGCTAAATGGTAAATAATATTTTCAGCGTTCTTTATAGGAAGCCCATCTACTAAATTAACTACCCTACCATTTATGGCTGGTATGCCTGCAATAATTATCCCTATCTCGGTCAAATCATTAATATAATAGGCTTTTCCTCCTATACTGGATAATGCTGCACCAAATTTTTGTACTGTACCTGTAGCCTTTCTTTCAAACAAACTAATATCCGGTAGTAGTACTCTTTCTGGTTGATTTTGCGAAACCGCTAATAAAATTTTCTCTCTGCTGCTCATTACATCCGTGTTAATATCTTACTTCGTTTGGTTTTTCTTGTACCATTCGCCAAATGATTCTTCAGGAGGCTCCGGCATATCGCGTTGTTTATACCAGGGGTTAAACTTATTATTTACAGCAAACGGAATATACTTTAAAACCCAACGCCCCGCTTTGCCTGATAAATGATACAGTGCAGGCGATGACAGGGTTTTACTCATCACTTGCATAGTCGCTGTTTTAGTTGCCGGGGCATAGCCTGCTTTAACTATTACCTGCCGCCATTTATAAAGTTGATCATGTATATCAATTTTAACGGGGCAAACATTAGTACATGAACCACAGAGAGTAGATGCAAATGGCAAATCTGCATATTTTTTCATATCCAGGTTAGGAGAAAGAATAGAACCAATTGGGCCGGCAACAACGGCATGATAACTGTGTCCTCCGCTCCTACGATATACGGGGCAAGTATTCATACAGGCACCGCACCGTATACACTTTAATGAATTCCGAAAATCTTCCCTGCCTAATTGAACACTTCGGCCGTTATCAACCAATATAATATGTATTTGCTTGCCTTTTTGGGGCTTTTTAAAGTGACTGCTGTAGGTTGTTATAGGTTGGCCGGTAGCACTCCGTGTAAGTAATCTTAAAAACACGCCCAAATGCCTCCTTTCCGGCAATAACTTTTCAATGCCCATACTGGCAATGTGTAGATCAGCTAGGTGTGCACCCATATCGGCATTGCCTTCATTAGTGCATACTACAAATTCACCAGTTTCGGCAATTGCAAAATTCACTCCTGTTAATGCCGCCCTACGGGTAAGGAAAATCTCTCGTAGATGCCCGCGTGCTGCCTCCGTTAAAACTTGCGGATCGGCCATATTTTCTGGCGTGCCTAAAAATTCATGAAAAAGATCACCTATTTCTTCCTTTTTCTTATGTATACAAGGTAATACAATATGGCTCGGTGCCTCTTTTGCTAATTGCACTATACGCTCGCCCAGGTCTGAATCTATAACTTCAATGCCGTGTTCGGCCAGGTACTCATTTAAACCACATTCTTCGGTAAGCATAGATTTGCTTTTAACCATTTGGCTTACACCAGCATTTTTTAATAATTGATGAACAATCTGGTTATGTTCCGCAGCATCGGCTGCCCAATGTACTTTTATACCATTGGATATGGCATTAGCTTCAAACTGCTGTAAATAGCTATTCAGATCTGATAATACATTTAGTTTTATTTGTGATGCTGCTTCACGTAATTGTTCCCATTCAGGTATTTGATGGACATTTTTATCTCTTTTCTGCCGAATCCACCATAGGGTTTCATCGTGCCATTCAACACGTTCTTTATCCTTGTTAAAATCTGCTGCCAAGCTCGCATGATCCCCTATTCCATTAGTCTCCATTATTCTGCGTTTAAAATTTCAGCAATATGAATTACTTTAACTTTGCTTTTTTTACGGCGCAAAATACCTTCCATGTGCATCAGGCATGACATATCCACACCTGTAATATATTCGGCACCATGTTCTAAATGATCAGCTACGCGGTCTTGTCCCATTTTTACAGATACTGCTTCTTCGGTCACACAAAATGTACCGCCGAAACCACAGCATTCATCCGCGCGACTTAATGGTATGATGTCAATATCCTTTACCATATTCAACAAACTGCCGGGCTTTGAATAGTAAGGCGCTACCAATTCACTCATTTGCGATAAGTGCAAACCCCGCTGGCCATGGCAACTTTGATGAACACCTACCCTATGTGGAAATTTCGCATTTAAGCTCTTGACATTCAATACATCTGTTAAAAATGAAGTAAGCTCATATATTTTCTTGCGGACATCTTTTGCTTTCTCCGGTTGTTCATCATCATGCAAATGTTCGCTTATATGCAAAACACAACTGCCCGAAGGAGCCACGATATAGTCGAACTCTGCAAAATTTTCTATAAATAAACGGTTACAACCTTCGCCGAGGTACTCAAATCCTGAATTAGCCATAGGTTGGCCGCAACAGGTTTGGTTTTGCGGATAAACAACCTCATCAACTCCTAACTTTTTCAATAATTGAAAAGTTGCTATAGCTGCTTTTGGGTAAAACTGATCGACGTAACAGGGTATAAAAAGGCCGACTCTCATATAATTGCAGTATGTGGAATTGAATAATATTTAAGTTCGATAATATCAGCAGGCAGCGGTTTATGATTCCAACTATTGTGAATGGCTATAGCAGCGCCCACCGCAGTGGCCTGTGCCATAGATGCAGCAAAAACTTCGAGCTTAGGAAACACACTTGCCAATAGGTTCATATAAATAGCGTTTTTGCTAAAGCCGCCATCAACAAATATGCGGCGTACGTTGGTATTCTTTAATATCATATTGGTTGATTGGTATTGCTGTGCAATAATATCGAGCATTAATTGGTGATAAGCTTCAGTATAATCATCAAATGAGGACAATTGCCGTGATACAAATGCTGATTCATGCCGGGAAACAGGTTGCAAATAGCCTTTCCTTTGTTTTAGCTTATTTATAATTGCTGGTTCATAAGCAATATGTTTAAAAACAGATGTGTTTATGTCAAAATATTCTGCTATCTTTTTTACCTGTATCTCGTGCTCATTCCCTGCAAATAACCGGGATGCTTTTACCGGTAATCCTCTGTATTGCAAATAACAAAGGCAATCATTAGCCAGCTCTTCATCTGTAACGGGTATATTATTGAAGGGATTTAAACTAATGCACCAGGTGCCGGTACTTATAAGTATAAAGGGCTCATTAAAATTAACCAGGTAAGGGATAAGAGCAGCAGAACTATCATGAAGGCCTACACCAATTACATAATCCTCTCCTTTTTCATTTAGCATTGTGCTGTCAGCAGCTATTATCGGTGCAAATTTCTCTGCTAAACCCTCTTTATATACCCAATCATGGTAATCATTCTTAGTAAAATCCCATAAACCTGTATGGCAGCCAATGCTGGTAATATCGGTATAGGCTTTACCTGTCAACAGGTAGCTTAGATATTGCGGCAGATGCAGGCTATATTTTATTTGTTTAAATAGCTCTGGTTTTTGATATTTAATACGATAGAGTTGCATGCCTGAATTAAGGTTGCCTAAAATGGGTGATGAAGTTTCTTTCGACAACTTGGCCTCGCCGCCATAGGCGCTATAGAATTGTTCCTTAAGTTCCTGCGGATATTCTTTTAAATAATTATAAAGCGGGGTTATCGGTTTACCGTTTTTATCAATATGAACAAAGCTGGCTCCATAGGTCGAAATATTAATCGCTTTTACATCGAACTCTGGCAGCTGAAATACTTCACGTAATGAATCAAAAATAGACGAACTCAGGCTTTCCAGATTTTCGCACACATCGCCATCTTCATCCACAGTTTCAATAAAACGCGCAGATTTTTCATATACAATGCGGTAATTCTCATCAAAAAGGAAAAGCTTTTTGTTGGTTTTACCTACATCAAATATGGCTATTACCGATATGGCATCATTAACAGTCATTATTAATAATTATAAGCCGCTTGCAATTGTTTTCAACCCACGTTCTTTAATCAGGCTTTCTCTTACTTTTAGCTTCCTGTAAGCCCCAATAGGGTTCAATGCACCTCCATTACGGAAACTTGCTTCAGCAACCAGCGAACGGACATCTGTACGGTAAGCCTGTTGCAATATCTCTTGCGCCAGTGCTACATCGTTATCATTTTGCGCAGATTGTAGGGCGGATTTATCTACCAGCAAAGCTTGTGCATAAGCTATCTTAATAGCTTGTACCGATTGCAGCAGATCTTCGATAGGATCTTTTACATTATGTGAGGCATCTATCATCCAGCCAATTGACGTAGCATGATCCATGCCTCTTGCGTCCATACCCTCCACCAGCTCATTAAATATCAGGAATAATTGGTAAGGATTAATGCTGCCAACTGTAAGGTCATCATCGCCATATTTTGAATCATTGAAATGGAAACCTGCAAGTTTTCCCTCCATTAATAACAGCGATACGATCTGCTCTATGTTCGTGCCTTGTAAATGGTGCCCCAAATCAACTAATGTTTGTGCCTTTGGACCGAGTTTGGATGACAATAAGTACGATTGACCCCAATCACCAATGGTGGTAGAGTAGAAATTGGGTTCATAAGGTTTGTATTCCACCCAAACTTTCCAGTCATCCGGCAAAGCCGCATATATTTCCTGCAAACTTTCCAAAGTGTTTTGAAATGCCTTGCGGAAATTTAACTGCCCCGGAAAATTTGAACCATCTGACAACCAAACCGACAATGCTTTTGAATCGAGTTGCTTACCATATTTAATTACCTCAATATTATGCTCGATCGCCTGCTTGCGCACCGCTTTATCAGTATGATGCAATGATCCAAACTTGTAGCTTAGCTTTTGATCGGCCTGATCCTGAAATGTATTAGAATTAACGGCATCAAAATGCAAGCCGTTTTGCGCGGCTAATACTTTGATAGATGCGGCATTCTCCGGAATATCCCAGGGGATGTGCAGCGATATTGAATTGCTTGATTTATTTAAGGCATGAATAAGACCCACATCTTCTATCTTTTCTTCCAGACTACGCGGCTCGCCACCTCCTGAAAAGCGACCAAAACGTGTACCGCCGGTACCCAAAGCCCAACTTGGTATAGCGATATTAAATACGCTCAGTTTTTGAAGCACTTCTTCTATATTTTTGACATCAGCCGCAACTCCACTAAAACGGCGTTGGTGCTGATTCACCTGTTGATGATTAAACTCATCAATAGTATATTTCTCTATTTGCATCTCTTGGTCTTTTAGATTAAAAAAGTTAAAGTGACGTGGAACCAGGTTAGTTGCATCCCCGGAACCATCGCCACAGAAACACTGACTTTATCTTACAAATCCGGCAGCTACACCGCCATCAACATTTATAACGTTACCCGTTGATTTATTCAACAAGCCGCCGGTTATGGCAAAACAAGCATTGGCAATATCAACAGGGAGGATAATTTCATTCAGTAATGTTCTTTTCGCATAATAAGCCGGTAACTCCGCTACGGTAATGCCATACGCTTTGGCACGGCCTTCGGCCCAGCCACCTGCCCAAATGTTACTATCACTAATAACTGCATCCGGGTTTATTACATTAACACGGATATGATCAGGTCCAAGTTCTGCAGCATTTAACCTGCTTAAATGCAATTGTGCAGCTTTCGCACTTCCATAGCCAGCATTATTCGGGCCGCTTACTAATGCATTTTTACTCACAATATTGATAATGTCGCCACCTATACCTTGCTTTTTCATTACGGCTACTGCTGCCTGAGTCACAAAGAACTGGCCTTTTACCAACACATCATATAACAAATCCCAATCCTTTTCAGTATGGTCGGCTATGGTTTTAGAGATAGATAAGCCAGCGTTATTCACGATCAGATCCACACCACCAAAAGCTAAAATAGCTGTAGCAATGGCTTCTTGAATCTGCGCTTCGTTGGTTACATCAAGCGTGGCGGTTGTATAGGCATCTTTACCATAGGCTTTTTTAAATTCTTCGCCTGCACTTTCTAAACGTTCAGCGTTCATATCATTCAGTATAACTACTGCACCTTCTTCCACCATCTTTTTAGCAATGGCTTTACCTATACCACCTGCACTACCCGTTATTAGAGCAATCCTGCCTGATAAAGCTTTTGGCTTCGACATACGCGATAATTTGGCTTCTTCCAACAACCAATATTCAATATCAAATGCTTCCTGGCGTGGCAGAGAGGTGTATTCTGAGATCGCTTCCGCACCTTTCATCACGTTGATGGCATTGATGTAGAACTCTGCTGCTACTCGTGCAGTTTGTTTATCCTTAGCAAAAGTGAACATACCTACACCCGGATAAAGGATCACCACCGGGTTAGCATCGCGAATGGCAGGGCTATTCGGATGTTTACAGGTGTTATAGTAATCCTCATACATTTTGCGGTAAACTTCAAATGCAGGAGTAAGTTTTTCTTTGATAACGGCAACATCTGAAAGATCATCATCGGCTTTTAACTCCAATACCAGCGGACTGATCTTGGTGCGCAGGAAATGGTCGGGGCAACTGGTTCCCATTGGAGCCAGGCGTTCCAGATCATTAGAATTGATATATTCCAAAACCCTTGCATCATCTGTAACATGACCGATCATCTGCGTTTTTGATGAACAGAAACCACGTAATATTGGCGCTAATGCTACAGCTTGTTTTTTACGATCAGCTTCAGGCAAACTATCAATCTTTTTCCCGCCGAATGCAGCGCCTTTCTTCTTATAGTTTTCTTCTAAATACTCGGCACATTTTTCTATTACTTCAAGGGTATTGATATAGCTTTCATAAGCAGTATCGCCCCAGGTAAATAAACCATGTGAGCCTAACATAATGCCGCGAATGTCTGGATTAGCTTCTAAGCAAGCTTTTAATTGTAAACCTAAATCAAATCCCGGGCGTTGCCAGTCTACCCAACCTATTGTGCCTTCAAATAAGTCATAGGTTATTTTTTTTCCATCCTTTGCTGCCGCGATAGCAATAGCTGCGTCAGGGTGCAGATGGTCGATATGTTTGAATGGTAAAAAGCCGTGTAATGGCGTATCAATTGATGGCGCTTTTGAATTAAGGTCAAAAATGCTGTGGTTGAACAATTCCACCATTTCGTCTTCAAACTCAATACCACGATAAACATTTCTCAGGCTGCGCAAGCGATCGACATATAAAGCAGCAAGGCCACTTTTTTTCAATGTTCCGATATCGCCACCTGAACCTTTGATCCACATTACTTCAACTTCTTTTCCTGTAAGCGGGTCTTTATCCATCACTTTACAGGAAGTATTACCGCCGCCGTAATTAGTGAGGCGCAGATCGGCACCCAGCAGATTGGAACGGTATATCAGTAAGGCTACTTCATCCCCGGCTAATTCAGCCGCTTTGGTGTCATCCCATAAGTAACTTACATGTTTAAATTGTTTTGTGCTTGTAGACATATGTTTGATTATTGAATATTTGAATTAATGATTTATTGAATTATTAGCTAAGCTTTTTTGATTACAACTACTAACCATTCACTATTTACTACTCACTGCAGCAATTGTTTCTTTATCTTTTATAGAGTTCCCCCGCCCTACAACAATTACCGACAGGATAATAACCAATATACCTATGATAACAGTTGTAAACGCTTTTATGCTTACGCCTTTCCATTCTTTTAATACCAGCCCCCAGGCATTGGCCACCAGAATAATAAAAGCCATATGTAATATCCATGAACTTGCACCATTACCCAGCCTGCTTTCACCCATTCCATAAAAAAAGAATTGCAAGAACCAGGTTGTGCCTGCTAAAGCTGAAAAGATATAGTTCTTTAGCAACGGTGTTTTTTCATTGGTATAATCGCCGAAGGTTTTGTTGCGGGCATTTAATATCATACACCAAATGAAGTTGGTAGTTAAACCACCCCAAAGGATAACAATGTATACTACATTATTTTGAAACAGGAAATTTCCCTGCCCATGATGCGCGGCCATCCAGATGATATTGGCATTATCTGCCATGGTTTTACCGGCTTCGATACCAAAGTTAAAGCAAGCACTCAACACACCCGATACAATGGCTACAGCTATACCTAAGCCAAAGCGGTAATCTTTATTATCTTCTACATCCGCCTTGCCTGCTGAAAGTTCTTTTTCCTTCATCATGCCCGCAACACCGCAAATGATAATACCAACAACAGTTAATCCTATGCCTATAAGTATCATTTGCCCCCAATGCGTAGTGGCCAGCATGGTAATGGTATCCTTACCCGTCTTAGGAAAAAAATTATAATAGACCGATGGGATAAGTGAACCGAACACCGCGCACAGCCCCAGGATAATAGTACTGCCTAATGATACACCCAAATAGCGTACACCCAAACCATAGGTTAAGCCACCTATACCCCACAGTAATCCAAAGAAATAAGTAAGTAGTAAAATACTACCGTTTGTATCATGTATGATCTCAGTAAAATGGGGAACTGTTAGCCACGCAGCCAACGGTGGTACTATAAGCCATGAAAATATTCCACCTACTATCCAATAGCTTTCCCAGGCCCAACCTTTTACTTTTTTATAGGGTATATAAAAGCTGCCGGAAGCAAAGCCCCCAATAAAATGGAATATGACACCGAAAATGACTTGCATTTATTTTGTAGGTTTATTAATTGATAACACACATGGCTGTGTATGTAAATAAGCTGCCTATTAATATAGGCAGTTATTTAAAACCACGCTGCGTATTAAGTCAAAACTATTATAATATGCTGCTCGTTTTTGATGAAAGGTTACCATGATAATATGATATCTTATCATGGTGAAATTGAAATAACGACACCAGAGAGGTGTAAGGCTTAAAATATATCATAATAAACGCATGTTTATTATTTTCGATATGTTGTTCTTTTATGGTTCTTAAAATGACATTTTATAATTGCAATTATTTATTATCGACTCTGAACCAATCAAAATCAGCATATCCTCCCGGATGCGTATCAGGCTTAGCTATACAAAAAATACCTACTTTAGCACCTGTCCAAAGATCAGGCCTGGCTATAAATGATTTACCCAAAGGTTTATAATTTTTTCCATCCTCGCTATAACTAAAATTACAAACAGCATCAGGAGCATTAACACTTACTTTTAAATAAACCGATGAAGAACCAATGGGTTGTTCATCAACTATTTCTTCAGGAGTGCTGTTTGCTGCATTTTTGCAAATTACCTGCCTAACTAAATATCCTTTCTCGTTTTTATTTATGGCTATATAGCAATAATCGTTACCTAAAATAATAAGCCCGGCTTTCTTACCCTGCCAGTTATCCGCATCAACCGAGTACTTCACTTTGATAACAGCAGAAAAATTAGGGGCCGGAAATTTTTGCGAGAGCAGGTTTGGTGTTTCCCATAAGTTAGTGGCATCTTTAGGTTCAGGAATGGCAAATAATCTTAAAAAACCAGAACCTCTGATCAAAGCATACCAGCTAATTTTAGGATTGGCTTGCCATTGCCATTGCTGGCCGAGTATATCAGTATTAAATTCATCGCTCTCAACGGGTGTATTTATGGGGTATATTTTCCCAATATATGGCTTTTTATAAATTGCTACAGGTTCGCCTTTTCCCTCGCCATTTTTATCTATACCTATTACTGGCCAGTCATTTTTCCACCTTACAGGCTCCAAGTGTAATATTCTGCCATAGGCACCTTTGTCCTGAAAATGAATAAACCACGATGCACCCTCAGGTGTTTCTATCCACGCACCCTGATGAGGGCCGTTAACTATGGTACTACCCTGATCCATAACGATCTTTTGTTCATATGGGCCATATACATCTTTTGATCTTAATACCAGTTGCCAGCCATTTGGCACACCACCTGCCGGAGCAAATATGTAGTAATAGCCATTCCTTTTATAAAATTTAGGGCCTTCTACGGTTTTCTGATCTTCATGCCCATCAAAAACGTGTTTGCCTTCATCTATTACCTTGCTGCCTGCGGCATTTAACCGGTATACTGTAAGCAAACTATTAACACCAGCCCGGCTTGCGGCCCAGGCGGTTACTAAATACACCTTACCATTATAATCCCAAAGCGGACATGGGTCAATAACACCTTTTGCTTTTAATACCAATACAGGTTTATCCCATTCGCCTGTTATACGTTTTGTTTTTACCATATAAATACCATAATCAGGATCAGGGTAATAGATGTAAAACTCGCCGGCATGAAACCGTATTGCGGGTGCCCATATACCTTTACCGTGCTGAGGTTTATCATAAACACTATCAGGTGCCTGCCTTTTTATAGCATGATTGATCAATGTCCAGTTAACTAGATCTTTTGAATGCAGTATAGGCAGCCCCGGCATATAATTAAAGCTTGAGCCGGTTAAATAGTAATCATCACCTACTCTTATAGCATCCGGATCGGAGTAATCAGCAAAAATTATTGGGTTTCTGTAGGTGCCGTCACCATTATCGGCAACCCACACTTTTGATATATATTGAGACGACGGTTTATTCTTAATTGACTGGCATTGAGCTTTAAATGGCACCAAGACTTCACCTGTCGACACAACAATTAATAAATATAAGGTGATGTATCTTCTCATAAATTGAATATGACAGGCCGTTAATTTATAATGGTTTTCAAAGAAACCTGTTCCATATATCAAACGCAACTTGTTTTAATCTATTGGTAATTTTAATTATTCTTTATAATTAGCTAAAATAAAGTCATTTGACAGTATGCGATTTAAATATGCTGATACAGCCTCTTTAAACCCAGGCAGTTTTGTCAGATCTGATTCCCAAAGATCCCTGTTCTTCAAAACCGTTTCAACTACTGAATCAATATCTGAACTTCCCCAAACTTTACAAAAATATTCCGCTTGACTATCTGTAACGATATACTCGCGATTTTTAATAGTTCCTGTATATACTTCTTCTGCAGTTTTAACAATCTTCATAAATCTTAAAAAGGCTGCGAAACCCCAAGCCATATACTGAGGGACAGAATTATTTATTCTATAATAATTCTGTAATAAAGGCACTACACGCATCCTCAACTTTGATGAATACTGTACCGAGATACTCAGCCATTCATGCCGGATATATGGGTTTCGAAACCTGTCTAAAACCTTGTTTGCAAAATCAACGGCTACTTCGTGTTTAATTTCATAAGGAATTGAAGGAATAATTTCTTTAAAAATAAGCGTAGAAATGAATTGCAAAAATGATTCATCGTCCATGGCTTCCTTTACTGTATTGAAGCCTGAAAGATATGCGAAAGCACAGCTTAAAGTATGCGTTCCGTTTAATACGCGTAATTTGAGTTCTCTAAATAATTCTATATCAGGAGCGATAATAACGCCATCGTCTACAGCACTAAATGATAGTATATTGACCATTTTTGGATCGCCTTCAATAACCCATAAGCTGTAAATTTCAGATACTATAGCTAAATTATCAACATATCCTCTCTCCTCTTCCATTTGTTTGCTTTGCACACCATCTGGTTTTCCGGGAACGATCCGGTCAACAAGAGAATTGCAGAACTTGTTGCTGCTTTCAATCCAATCCATAAATGCGGGTTCCAGTTTATTTAAATGGGCAAGTTCTAAAACTATTGACTCCAGCTTTTTACCATTATCAACAATTAGCTCTGTTGGAATAATTATCAAACCCCGATCTTTGTTTCCGTTAAAAGTTTTATACCGGGCATATAACACAGCCAATAATTTACCCGGGAACGAAACAGGAGGATGTTTTCGCACATCATCTTTCACCAATTGAATCCCCACTTCGGTGGTATTTGAAATAATTAACTGCAAATCAGGACTTTGAGCTACCTCTAAAATTTTCTCCCAATCATTTACGGCCGATAATACCCTGCTAATGGCTGAACAAACTATCTTTTTATTTACTTCCACCGCATTTTCAACACCTCTGGAATATATGGTATATAAGCCATCCTGTTTATCAAAGTCAGTTGCCGATCCAACTCCTGTTGATTTAATTACAACTATTCTGCCATTGAAAATGCCTCTTTTATTGGCTTTATCAATAAAATAATCGGGTAATCCTCTTAGCAATACACCTGTACCAAATTGTAATACTTTTTCAGGTAATTCAAATATTGTTTTTTCAGGCAATTGTATTCCGGGCGCGCTTATTTTTTTTAAATTATATTTTGATAAGATCATGATCAAAATTGATTTGAAGTTTTAGTGTATCCCATTGCTGTTTTATGCCCAAAAACTTTAATACATTTTTGCGGTAAGTTACTTCGCGTCATATTTAAAAAGCTAAAAAGAGAAATAAGCTATGGTATGGTTGCAATTGGTTTAATTAATCTTTTACAACAAGATTAATTACTGCGCCTTAATAAAAAAAGAATATAGCTAACTAAAACTGTGCAATCGTTCCCGGTAACGATTGCACTACTTTACAAATAACAGTTGTTAAAAATTGTAAAGATTAAATTAGATTTTTAGTTTAATTTAGTGATCTGAAATTATATTTGACATTATAACTGTTAAATTAACGGTTCTGATAAATCATTATCGGGCCAATACCAATTATGTTTGAATCATACACTATAAAAGATATCGCTAAGGCGCTTGGTCTGTCTACCTCAACCATATCAAGGGCATTAAACGGGAGTTATGAAATAGGCCCCGAGACTAAAAAATTAGTCATGGACTATGCCGAAAAAATAAACTATCGCCCTAACCCGATAGCTTTAAGCCTTAAAGAACAAAAAAGCCATTCAATTGGCGTTGTTGTTTGTGAGGTTGCTAATAATTATTTTTCACAGGCAATCAATGGTATTGAATCTATTGCTTATAATCGTGGTTATCATGTAATTATCACACAAACACATGAGTCTTTTGATCGCGAAACAGCAAATGTGCAGCACTTATTATCAAGGCATGTTGATGGGTTATTGGTTTCGCTTTCAGCCGAAACAACCGATATAAGTCAATATAAATACTTGCACGAAAAAGGATTCCCAATCGTATTTTTTGACCGGGTTGCCGCTGATATTGAAACACATAAAATAACTGCTAATAATTTTAAAGGATCATTTGACGCAATAGAGCTATTTATAAATAAAGGATTTACGAGGATAGCGCATTTAACTAACTCAAATAATTTATTAATTAGTCGCGAAAGAGTAAATGGATTCAAAAGCGCTCTCGAAGCGCACGGTATACCTTTAAAAGATGAATATTTAAAATACTGCGACCATGGTGGAATGATACAGGATGAAGTGGAGCTGGCTATAAAAGAACTACTAAGCCTTGATGAGCCCCCTGAAGCCATTTTTATAGGCAGCGACAGACTAACGATAGCCTGCATGCATATTCTAAAAAAAATGGGTTTAAAAGTACCCGAGGATATCGCTATTGCTGGGTTTACCAACTCTGATGTGGCTGAACTTTTTAACCCTCCTTTAACTGTTGTACGGCAGCCAGCATTCCAAATTGGACAAGTTGCTACCGAATTACTGATCAAAACAATTGAAAGCAAAAGGGTTATTGAAGAATATACCACACAACAAATGGAAACAGAGTTAATTATTCGGGCATCATCGGGAAACTAGTCTGCATTAATCTAGTTTCTTAAATCACCCATCTTTTCATAATTACAATTCCGGTGACTTACGCAATCGTTTCCGTGAAAAAACATATCAATCATTTGTAAAAAGGGAATTATAAACAATAAGTTTACCTCAATTACAAACGTAGATATATGAGATTCAGAAGAATTCAGCTTTTAGCTGCAGTGTTATTATTGCCTGTTGCTACTATGGCACAAAACTATATTTCCCAAAATTTAGATTATTATATCCAACATGCTCCATTTAAAATGCCTGTTATTAACGAGCCTGTTTTTAAAAGTGAAACTTATAACATAAAAGATTACGGAGCAGTTGGAGATGGGGCAACGCTTAACACCACCGCCTTTGAAAAAGCTATAGCTGCTTGCTCGGCAGCCGGTGGAGGAACTGTAATAATCCCACCCGGTTTATGGCTCACCGGCCCAATTGAGCTTAAAAGTAATATCAACCTGCATGCAGAAAATGGTGCACTCGTAATATTCAGTACGGATCATTCCCTTTATCCAATATTAATGCCTCAGGGTAAAACAATGTCGCCAATATATGGCAATGGCCTTGAAAATGTTGCCTTAACAGGTGACGGGGTTTATGATGGTGGTGGTGATACCTGGCGCCCGTTAAAAAAGTCAAAAGCAGCACCGGAGTTATGGAATACTTTGCTCAAATCAGATGGCAGTATAAGTAACGACGGGAATACATACTGGCCAACTAAACAGGCTATGGATGGCGAAGAATATTTAAAAAATTTAAAGGGAAAGCAAGGATTAACTGCTGACGACTATTTACCAGCACGTGATTTTATGCGTCCAACGCTTGTATCTATTAACAATAGCACTAATATCCTGATTGACGGGCCAACCTTTAAAAACGCTCCGATGTTTACACTCAATCCACGAGATTGCAGCAACCTAATTATTCGTAATGTTAAGATCAACAATGAATACTATGCACAAAATAGTGATGGTATTGATCTTTCATCATGCAAAAATGCTATCATCTATCACTGTACGGTTAATGCCGGTGATGATGGCATTTGTATGAAATCAAGCTCGGCAAAAGGTAAAGTAACAAGTGACGAAGCCCTCCAAAATATAATAATAGCCGATTGCATAGTTTATCATGCTCATGGCGGTTTTGTAATAGGTAGTAATACCGATGGCGGTATGAAAAATGTTTACGTAACCAATTGTGATTTTGTAAATACAGATATTGGAATTAGAGTTAAAAGCAGCCGGGGGCGCGGAGGATTAGTCCATGATATTTATATTGATCATATTTATATGCGCGATATATTAAATGAAGCCATTTTATTTAGCACCTATTATGAAGATGCTAAGAAACTTGAAAATGTAGCGGTTAATTCACTTACGCCCCGTTTTCAGGATTTTATTATTAGTAATGTATACTGCAATAATGCCAGAACAGCAATTTCAATCACGGGGCTTCCTGAAATGGCTGTAAATAATATTCATTTTTCTGATATGGTAATATCTGCTAAAACGCCGGTTATAGCCACTGATGCAGCTGACATTACGTTTAATAATGTAAACATATTATCACCTGCGTCTACATTAATAACCTTGACCAATGCCCAAAATTTCACATTTAATAATTTAGGCTATAGTAAATATACATCAACGCTTGTTTCTGCCGGAGGCCAGAAAACCACAGGAATTAAGATATTAAATACACAGATTAAAGATATGCCGAACAGTATACTTATAACTAATGGTGCAAATAAAGATGCGGTTAGTATAGGAAAACCATGAAAATAGTTTGAAAATAAAGCACTTCAAAATTATATCTGATCAGTTTTTTGTCGCCGATAAAACGGTATAATGATAAATTTAAGTTTTGTTTGGAGGATATTCAATTCTTTATATCTTTGCGCTCCCATTGCGAAAGTAGCTCAGTTGGTAGAGCACGACCTTGCCAAGGTCGGGGTCGCGAGTTCGAATCTCGTCTTTCGCTCAAATCCCTTCTTACTAAAAAGAAGGGATTTTTTTTTGAAGATCAGTCCTCCCTAAAACTACCCAAATAGACAGAGCTTCATATAAATCACCAATAATTCATCATTCTGTTTTTGTAAATACAGGGAAAACACCCTGGAAAGTAACGTATTTACACGTATGAATTTGAGATAATATCTGTTTAGTTTTATTGAAATATTTGAATGTAAATCAATTGAATATATACCCAATAACTTAACATTAAAACTTACGATCATGACTTCCCTAAGATTCGGCAAACATCCAGCTAAAAATGATTATCGCACGTTACGCTTAACAGACTATTTAACTGCAGCTCTTCCGGCACCCCCTGCTTCTTATAATGTTCTGACAGATGTTTACACTAAATTGAACATATCAGACCCGACAATTTTATTTCCGATGGATGCAAATGACCAATATGGCGATTGTACCATAGCAGCGCTGGCCCATGCTATCACAGTTTATAACGGCCTGGTAGGCAAAAAGAAAATTATGGCGAAATCGGCCGCAGTCAAATTATACATGCATTTAACTGGTGGCGTTGATTCAGGCCTGGATGAATTAAATGTATTAAATTACTGGCAATCTAATGCTGTTGATGGCGACAAAATAACTGCCTTTGTAAAGATAGATGCTAAAAATCAGACGCACGTGCAGCAGGCCATTCAATTATTTGGAGGAGTTTACCTTGGTTTCCAGGTACAGCAAAATTGCCAGCAAGAATTTTCTGCAGGCCAACCATGGACACCAGGCCCCTTAACAAATGATGGGCATGCAGTTTATGCAGTGGCTTATGACAGTACAGGTGTTACTGTTCTTACCTGGGGTAATGTGCAGAAAGCAACCTGGGGCTGGTGGAATGAATGTGTGGATGAAGCCTATGCTATCTTACCACCTGAAGCTAAATTGGCTAATTTTGATCCCGGTTTTAATTTTGCGCAACTACAAACAGATTTAAATTCGGTTGCCAATTAAGAGTTATAAGAACCCTGGTTTTGTACTCCTATTAGAGTTGACTGAAGGCAGCATCAGAATAAAATATAAATAGACGGTGCAAACCGGGGTTTTGAATAAAACGAAAAAAAAACCTATAAAAAGCGAAAACGGAAGCCTCCTCTTTCGATTTGAACTTCCGTTTCCAAACTCCGTTGTAACCATAGCCACAAGTGGAGCACCAAGTTTTGTGTAAGCTGACCGACCAGATCTCGTCATTGTTAATTGCTAACGCTGATTTGTCATTATTCCTGCGAATGCTGATTTATCATGTACGTGTGCAAAGTGCTGACTTCTGTTACTATCCCTACGGATGATACGCTGTCATAGTTCGTGCAGCATTTAACTACTACCAGTCTCGCGAATGGCGGTAAGTATGCTCGTCGAACGCAGAGGTTGTCATTATCCTGCGGATATTAACTCTGTCGTTACCTGCTCGCGCTGATGCATCTTTATTCTTAGTGAATGCCGAGTTATCATTGTTTGCTAACGCTGATTGCTTCATGGTCATTATTTCGGCTGCCGTCCTTCGTAAATTATTGCAGCGCCTATAATACCTTTGAATTACTTTTCCGTTGAATCACTTTCGTTATTTTCCCGGTTGGTAATGAGGCACATCCGTGATCTTTAGTTCACCCGAAGGTTCACCCGATTCAGTTTGTGTATCTCAAGGCTGTCAAAGTACGTCGTTCTTGATATTTTCAATATCGGGACAAAAGCGTTATTTATCAAATTTTTTTTATTTTTTTTATTGACACGTTATTAACAAAATTTAAAGGTTTTAAACATTTATTAAAACTCTTATTATCAGATATTTAAACCAAGTATAATTATAAACTCTACGCCTTATTAACAGCCATGTTATTCACAAATTTTAAGTTTACAATTTATTTCCGACTTCCTAAAAATTCTTAAAAATAGAAAAACATGAATTTTTATTAGAAAAAAGCCGATTTGTTTGCATGTTATATTAGTCTTTTCTGCCTACAACATTCAAACTAATTGCGCTGGTATGTGGTATACCCAGCGTGCTTCCGGGTGTAACGATCAGATAATATTTCAGATAACCATCTATTATTCCCTTCAGTGCATTAATAGTTGATTCCTTGTATTCAGGCATAAGGTATAATAAAGATTTATCAAAATATATTTGTCCCTTATCATCAACAAATACCATAAACGAGTAGGAAAAATTTTCATAAGCCTTATGGATCATAATATTAAACTCGGGATTCATATAGGCATCCGAAGCATCAAAATTATTTAAAACATCAGGTTTTATATCTACTCGTTCAACCGTTAATTGCGGGCTTCTGCTTTTAAGTTGAACTGGTACACGCGCAGCAAACGCACTGTCAGGGGTCTTATTTGCTATCTCCGCTTTCTTTTTGATAAATAAGGTATCCTTCCTGTCGGGTTTGCCTAATGTTTCCGCATTGGTATGTAATACATTTTTAATATAGTTGTTTGAATAAAAGGTCATGTACACTAGTGAATGTTTCAGATGAAGCGTATCGCCCTGTACTTCCAGCACTTGCAAAATAAGGCTATCCTTGCTCATATGCTTCATTTTGAAGTACGATCGTGCTACATTAAAAATTGAATCCTGTTCCAGAAACACCAAAAAATTTATAAAAGCCTTTTTGTCAGGACTGTAAACGCTTGCCGAATCATTCTTCAAGAAAGTGATCTTGTAACCGGGTTCTGCCTCAAAACCATAATTATCAAATGAAAGGCCAGAACTTAACCTGCGGCGTACCTCAGTAAAATTGATCCCGGCAATAGATTTAAAGGATATAGGCGCTGATGGTTTAGCTGTGGTTACTCCCCTCCTGTTACACGAACAACTTAAAATTGTGATAAGTATGATTAATGTAAGCCAGCCCCCACTTATTTTGCGATACCAGAAATTCATGTCTAATAATAACCTCTTTACTTGTATTTAATGCACGCAATATATGGGATTTTCACAATTCTGACGTTTTTATTGCCCATTTCATCTAAAACATTGTTTTTATAGGTTATACGCAACCATTAAGCCGTATTATCAGTATATATTTATAAAATGTAATATCTTGTGTCTTTATTATAATTCAGGCAAAGTACTATGGATGTAAAAGAAGTTGAGCGACTAATAAAAATTAGCAAAGAACATCCTTTGATGCCCGAAACTTATATCCCCTGGCATGAAGAACCCCGGCCTGAAGAAATATTCCTACCTGAAGTATTAGCTTCTTTACAAGGATTAGAAATTTACGATACGTTAACTGATACTCAGAAGCTGGAACTTGGCCGGCATGAACTGGTACAGGTTATTGCCTCCTATGCCTGGGGCGAATGTTTGTTTTGCCTTTTCATGACCCGCCACCTGCTTACTTTACCCGCTGACAATGTGGAGCATCGCTTCTTACTTCGTGAACTGATAGAGGAATTCAGGCATCAGGAAATGTTTACCCAAGCCATTGTTAAAATAGGCGGTAAACCCATCCGACAATCGCGCATGCACAAGTTTATAGGTGAGTTTAGTAATAAGTATCTGCCAGCTGATTATTTATTTATGGGTAGTGTATCTGTTGAATTAGTGACTGATGTATATGGTAATTATGCCCGCAAAAATCCAAAGGTTTATCAGGTATTACGTAAGATGTTCGATCTGCATAATATTGAAGAAGGCCGTCATATTCTTTTTACCAAAAGCCTGTTAAAAACCTATTCTGCAAAAGCAGGCTATATCAAAAGGACATTATACAGTTACGTGATCTTACTTAATATTTACTTTGTGCGTACCATGTATGTAAAGCAGGAAATTTATGAACGGATAGGTATGGATGATCCCGCTGCGGTTTATAAAATCGCCGCTAAAAATTTCAAGATAAAATTTGCAGACAAATGTTTAGCTGATATTATTGAATTTACAGATAGTTGGAAGGGCCTGAATGGTGCAACGCGCTGGGCCTGGCGCTGGGTGTTGGGAGCTAAAGTCTGAATAGTGAGAAATCTTCAAAAAGACTTCTCACTATACCGATATATTAAATCACTTCATTAATACTCATTTCTTTTATTTCCCTGCTTTCGTTGGGGCGGCCGTTTTTAAATGGTTTGCGTGGAGTTAAGCCAAGTAATTCAAACATAGCCATATCAGTATCAAATGAAGGATTTGGGGTGGTTAATAATTTCTCACCTGCAAAAATTGAATTTGCACCTGCCATAAAACATAGGGCCTGCTCAACCACACTCATTTCTGTGCGCCCGGCTGATAAACGTACCACTGTTTTAGGCATAATAATACGAGTTGTGGCAATCATTCTTACCATATCCCAAACAGAAACTCTTGGCTGATCAGCCAATGGCGTTCCTTTTACAGGTACTAATGCATTAATTGGCACTGATTCCGGGTGCTTAGGCAAATTTGATAAGGTTTTAAGCATAGATATACGATCAGCAACAGTTTCACCCAATCCTATAATACCACCACTGCAAACGCTTATTTTAGCTTTACGTACATGCTCTAGGGTTTGTAAACGATCGTCATAAGTACGTGTAGTTATAATACGCTTGTAATCATCTTCCGATGTATCAAGGTTATGGTTATAGGCATATAAGCCAGCATCGGCCAATCTTTGTGCCTGTGATTCAGTAAGCATACCTAAAGTGCAGCATACTTCCATATCCATAGCATTTACAGCCTGCACCATTTCAATTACCTTATCAAAGTCGCGATTGTCACGTACCTCGCGCCATGCAGCCCCCATACATAATCTTGAAGCACCACCATCTTTAGCTTTTTGAGCCACTGCAATAACTTCGTCTTTCGGCATAATAGCATGTACATCAACCCCGGTATTATAACGCGCGGCCTGTGGACAATAGGCACAATCTTCAGGGCAACCACCAGTTTTTATAGAGATCAACGAACTGATCTGTACTTCAGAATAATCTTTGTTTTCGCGGTGTATAGTTGCGGCTTGATAAATCAGGTCTAATAATGGAGTATGATATATTTCAGCTATCTCTTCCTTTGTCCAATTGTTTCTTATCGCTGTCATGTATATTTCTATTTATAATTTCAAATTTATAATTAAAAGTTATTCTGCTGCTTAATGTGCTACAGTATGGTGCAACAGCAAATGGGTTGCAAACCACAAAGGGAGTAAAAATCCGGCACAATCTGTAAAAGTAGTAATGATAATGGATGATGCTACGGCTGGGTCAATCCCTACCCTTTTTAGTATTAAAGGTATTGACGCGCCGGTTAATCCTGCAACAATAAGATTACCTGTCATGGCTAAAAACAAAACCAAGCCAAGCATAATGTTCGCATCATAAAACAGGGCTATAAAGAAAACTACTATGCCATTTGCTGCGCCGTTTAATAATCCAACCAAAAATTCTTTGAATACGGTATTGTAGGCCTGGCTATCAGTAAGATCATTTAGTGATATACGCCTTACCGTTACCGCTAACGCTTGCGTGGCAGCATTTCCACCCATACCTGCAATAATGGTCATATAAGCAGCAAGTATAGGCAGCTGTGCCACAGTTGAATCAAAGTGGCGAATAATAGAGGCCGCTAAATAAGCTGTACCCAGGTTTATAATTAGCCATGGTAAACGACTTTTAACAGCATCGATCCAGTTACCGCTTAATTCCTCATCCTCTGATACACCGGAGATCTTTAATATATCTTCGGTATTTTCCTGCTCCATTACGTCAATGATATCATCAACCGTAATGCGACCCAGCAACTTCATATCATCATCAACAACCGGAATAGTTGTTAAATTGTATTGAGATATCAATTTGGCAACTTCTTCCTGATCGAGTTCTGCCTTTACATATACAAAATCAGTATTTACAAGGTCTTTTACTTTTGCATTAGTACGCGCCTTAACAACATCTTTTAATGATAATATACCTTTTAAAATATTAGCATCGTCAACTACATAAACGGTATAAAATTCCTCTATCTCTTCTGATTGGCGAATGATCTCATCTAATGCCTCTTTTTTATCAAAGTTGATATTAACCTTAATAATTTCAGAGTTCATTATACCACCAGCGGTATCTTCATCATATTTTAGCAGGGCACGTATGCTATCAGCATCATCCTGGTCAATATCTTCTAGTATTTCCTGCTGCTCATCTTCATCAAGCTGTGAAATAATGTCGGTAGCATCATCATAATCCAGTTCTTCAACTATCTCCGAACGTTTATCAGGATGCAGGTTGATCAATAGCTCACCGGGGCGGTGTTCTTCATCCATTTCAGAAATAACTTCAGACGCTATCTCTGTTGGAAGAATGTTAATGATCTTTTCTTTGGCTTCTTGCGGAAGTTTTTCAAATAGCAATGCAATTTCCGAAGGATGATATTCCTTCAGAACCCTCAGTAATTCAGCATCATCGCTTTCAAGTGCGACTTTGATACGCTGCAGGTCGGTTTTATCTATTTCAAAAGATTGCATACCGTGCTAAAGTAAGTATTTTAAGCCTAAACCCGGACAAAAAAAGTTCAGAAAGTATTCAAGCATTACCCAAGTTTAATCACTACGCCCTCGATCTTTTCTAACTTTGATATGCTTTGATTTACCTGTGTTCTTCTTATCTCTATTTTTATTATACAGCTATTATCAAACTGCTGATTTAATACCTTAAGATTATCTTCTTTAATAATGCGCATAACATCATTCATTAATTGATAATCAAACTGAATAGTATAAACATCATTAAGGGTTTTTTCGATAACAACAGCACTATTTAAAGCTTCTTCCGTTGCCGTACGATAAGCATTGATCAGCCCCGGCACGCCCAGCAAAGTACCTCCGAAATACCGTACCACCACTACCAGCACATTAGTAATATTGCGTGAAAGCAAGGTATTCAATATTGGCCTGCCCGCTGTACCAGATGGCTCTCCATCATCATTTATGCGAAATACGGAACGATCAATACCTAAGCGCATGGCCCAGCAATGATGATTTGCTTTCGGATGTTCAGTTTTTAAAATGGTAAGTATTGGTTTTATATCGGCTTCAGAATTTATTGGATAAGCAAATGCCAGGAATTTACTTCCCCGGTCACGAAATATACCTTCAATCGGTTTGTCTATAGTAAGATAAGTATCATCAAACAGCATTAGAAGATCTGGGGATAATAAATTATAATTATAGCAATCACTGCTAAGGCTATACCAATTTTATTCAATAGGCTTAATTTTTCTTTAAATATTAGTAAACCAACAAAAGTCCCTAATACAATTACGCCAATATTCATAGCCGAAAATACTATTGAAGGATCTTTAGCTAATGCCTGGTGGGCTTTTAGATAGAACAAAATATTACCAAAATTAGCTATGCCCAATATCCATCCAAACAAAATATGAGGCCATGAAAATTTTGATTTTTTTGTAGCGAAAAGATAAAGAAGACCTGCCATGCCTAATACAAATGATATAACATAAACCATAAACAGCGAAGCTGGATATGATACGGCCTTAAACAAAGCCATTTGCTTAAATAATATATCAATCACTCCCATCCCAACAAATACCACTAAAAGGTAGACCCACGTATTTGCGGGTTTCTTTTGAGTTTGATATCTTTCTTTTTGCCACGGAATGGAACATATAATTGCTGCAAAGCCTAACACAATGCCAATGATTTTTGCAGGAGTTAACCCTTCGCCAAACAGTAAAAAAGCAGCTATGATAGGGATAAATAATGATAGCCGCTGCGCGATCTCTGTACGCACAATACCTGTATATCTTACCGATGCAGCAATCATTACAAAAAGCGACGGCAGTAATAAACCAAGCAATGAGTAAATATAAAATGGTGCCGACTGCAAATTATGCAACTGTGGTTTAAGAAATATCCAGGTAAGTAAAATAGCCATAGAATAATTCCAGGTTATGGCCTGAAAAACATCTATCTGATAACGTTTGGCCAGTTTTAATAAAATGGAAACTATTACACTGCAACAAATACTTAAGAAAACGTAGAGCATCGGCTTAGTTGATTATACAGATTGGTTAATTGGTTGAATAGCTGATCTATTGGCTTGATTAATTAGATTCTGATTAATCAAGCATTCACTAATATCCTCAAACTATCCGTTCCTGATAAAATTTCACTGGCAATATTACCATTAATGGTTGGCGCTTTTATACCATTCTCTAAATTGACCGTTGCGGTAAATATTCGTGCCTCGTCCCATAAACCAGCTTCGATAAAAGTATTTAAGGTATGGGCACCGCCTTCAATAATTAACGATTGTATATCCTGAAGGTATAATTGGTATAAAATATACTGAGGTACATAACGCCCGAAATCTTCCAAAGCAATATATTTATTTCTTCCGTTAATTTCAGTTTTAATTTCATTAAATATCAGTGTATCAACTGATTTATCAAATATATTTAAGCTATTGTTCAACTTTAAATTACGGTCAATAACTACACGTTTCGGCGGTTTGCCTTCGCCATAACGAACATTCAATTGTGGATTATCAATAGCAGCCGTATTTGTTCCTACTAATATAGCATCCTCCTCGCCCCGCCACTGATGTACCAGCTTACGAGATTCAATCCCGGTTATCCAAAGCTGACTACCGTCAGCAGGCGCAAAAAAATCATCTTTGGTTTGGGCCCATTTTAAGATAATGTACGGCCTGTGCTTTTGTACCCGGGTAAAAAAGCGCCTGTTAAGCCATTTACACTCTGCTTCCAAAATATTTGTTACCACCTCAATACCTGCAGCCTGTAGTTTATCTATTCCTTTGCCATTCACCTGTTCGAATGGATCACGGCAGCCAACAACTACTTTAGGAATTTGATGCTTAATGAGCAGATCAGCACATGGGGGTGTTTTTCCATAATGCGCACAAGGCTCAAGCGATACATAAATAGTTGATTCACTGAGTAATTTGACATAATTACTAAACTTATTAATTACCTGGTTTACAGCATTAACTTCGGCATGTGCCTCGCCATATTTTTGGTGATATCCCTCGCCGATGATCTTATCCTCATGGACAATAACGGCACCCACCATAGGATTCGGGCTTACGTGTCCTAAACCCATTTCGGCAAGCTCAAGACAGCGACGCATATATATTTCATGATTGGGCATGGTACAAAAGTAGCTTTTATGTTACTTTGTTGCATGAAAACTATTAAGGATGTGTTCAATGTATTTAAACAGACCCTGGCTACATTGTACGATGCTAATGAAACAGAAGCGCTTACCTTATTGGTAATTAACGAATTAACTGGTTTATCAAAAGCAAAAATAAAGGCTTTTCCTGAACAGGAGATCACATCCACAGAGGTTGAAAAACTGAATAACATCCTAAGCCGCTTGCAAACCGGCGAGCCTGTACAATATATTTTAGGCCATACTGAATTTTATGGATTGCCTTTTAACGTAACCCCATCTGTCCTTATTCCACGCCCCGAAACAGAAGAATTAGTAGAATGGGCGTTATCGTCAGTGGTAAGTGGTGAGTGGAAAGGGAATGTTTTAGATATTGGAACCGGAAGTGGCTGCATTGCTATCAGTCTAAAAAAGAATTTATTAAATGCATCGGTTTCAGCTGTTGATATTTCGCCAGATGCACTAAAAATTTCCACACAAAATGCTGAATTGAATAATGTTGACGTAACCTTCATAAATGATGATATACTGAATATTAAATCCGAAATCGAAAATTCAAAATTCGAAATCATAATAAGCAATCCCCCTTACGTTACCCTGCATGATAAAACACAAATGCACACCAATGTAACAGATTTTGAACCACACAATGCACTATTTGTACCGGAGAATGATCCATTGATATTTTATAAAGCCATTGCAGATTTTGCCAAGAAAAATTTACCCCAAAACGGTTTGCTGTTTTTTGAGATAAATGAAAGCCTGGGTAATGAAACAGTTGAATTATTGAAGGATAAAGAATTCAAAAACATTGAGTTAAGGAAGGACATGAGTGGCAGAGATAGGATGATTAAAGCGACACGATTTTAGGATTTTAACGATATTTAAAGATTGATGTTACAATCATTAAAATCCTAAAATCGTGTCTAGTTACGCGGATGAAACTGTATTATAGTACCCTTTAAAAATTCCCTATCTAAATGCGTATAGATCTCCGTAGTAGTAATGCTTTCATGCCCCAGCATTTCCTGTACAGCACGCAGATCAGCGCCACCCTCCACCAAATGCGTGGCAAATGAATGCCTGAAAGTATGCGGACTAATCGTCTTTTTCAATCCAATAATCTCAGCCAGACTTTTTATCAGCATAAAAATATAAACCCGGCTTAATCTGCTGCCATTTCGGTTTAAGAACACCATATCTTCCTCGCCTTTTTTAATAGGGGTATGTACCCTCACCTGTTCTATCCATATTTTTAAAGCTTTTACAGCTGCACCGCCAATAGGCACTAAACGTTCCTTGCTTCCCTTGCCTACCACTTTTATAAATTCAATATCAAGATACAGATTGGATAATTTAAGTTCCGTAAGTTCAGATACCCGCAGGCCGCAACCATATAGCACTTCTAATATTGCCTTGTTACGTGCGCCTTCAGGTCTGCTCAAATCAATGGCTGCTATTAGTTTATTGATGTCTTCGTAACTTAAAGTATCAGGCAGTTTGCGCTGTATTTTAGGCGATTCCAATAGTTCTGACGGATCATTTTTAATAATGTCTTCCATCAGCATATATTTATAGAACGCTTTAATGCCCGATAATATCCTGGCTTGTGATGAAGGTATCATGCCCAGTTCATTTATCCAGTTAATAAACTGGCGAAGATCGGTAAGTGTAATGCCCTCCGGATTAATTTTAACCGTTTGTGCATCACTATATTGATACAATTTTTCAATATCGCGACTATAAGCCTCGATTGAATTAGGTGATAACGATTTTTCCAGTTTAAGATAGGCCTGGAAACCTTTTATTGCCGCCCGCCAGTCCAAATGATTTTAGTTTTAATATTTTATACTGTAAGTTTGAAGTAATGAAGATACAAATAATAAACGGCCCTAATTTAAACTTGTTAGGCGTTCGTGAAAAATCAATTTACGGAAGCAGTAGCTTTGATACTTATCTTGAAGATTTACGCAAACAATACGCTGATCTGCAAATTGATTATTATCAAAGTAATGTTGAAGGCGAACTTATTAATAAACTGCATGAAATTGGCTTTAGTTATGATGGTGTAGTATTAAATGCCGGAGCTTATACACATACTTCTGTAGCTATTGCCGATGCTATTGCTGCTATAAATACGCCTGTTATTGAGGTACATATCTCTAACGTTTATAAACGCGAAGAATTCAGGCACCATTCAATGCTTGCTGCTAGTTGTAAAGGTGTAATTGCAGGCTTCGGACTCGATTCGTATCGCTTAGGAGTAGAAAGCTTTTTAATTAGCTAATATTGTTCATTATTTATCAACCAAGGGTTATTACTATAGCTATCCAATGCGTAAAACAATTAAATACAAATTATTAATAATATTATTATTTGCCATTTGTGTTTCGCAAAATGGTTTTACGCAGTCGAAACTAATAAGCCCCAGATATTTAAGGGAAAAGCAAAGAAGAGCCATGCATTCGCGCGACTCATTGTTACGCGTAATAAACAAATCTGATACCTCGGTAAATAGCTTACTGCAAAGGATTGAACAGTATACAACCACATTTAACCAGATCAGAAATAATTTAGCCGAAGGCCTGGATACCGGCGATATTGGGCAACAATTACCCCCGCTTGAAAAAAGGCTTAGCAGAATCGATTCGCTTATAAGCACACATAAATCGAGTACACTACGTTATTTATTTGTTTTAAGAGATATTTTAGACCGCAGCCAAGGGCAGTTGGAAGATTGGCAATCAACTCTGGATGATCTTAATTCATCGTTAATTCAGAATCAAACCGATCTGATAAAATTCACTAAAGATTCTTTACTTAAAACATCCCCAACTGATAGCACATTAAAAAAGGCGTTTTTTATTCAAAGAAAGGCTGTTTGGCTGTTATGGCGCACTACAGATATTAATAACCGTAGCGATCTGTCAAAAGTCAACCTATTGCAGGATAGAGTAGCTATTGCTTACACTAATGTGCTCGACCAATCCGACCGTATTGATACCAAAATAAAAAACTTTGCAGATAAGGCAATAGCAGGTGAGTTTGGTTATATATGGGAATCCGACGCACAATACGATAACTTTAAAGACCCTTTTAACAGCACGATAAAAATGAATAAGCTGCTATTTAGCTATTTCATTAAAAATGAGGCACTAACTCATTTTATGGGTTTTCTTTTCCTGGCGGTTATCCTTATTTGGATAATATTTAACCGCATAAAAGTTAAAAGAGACGATAAGCTATCATTAGAAATTGCAGACAAAATAAGTTACGTTTATAAAAACCCGGTTATTTCTTCATTATTGGTTGCAACTACAATTGTGCCTTATTTCTATGTCCACCCACCGGTTGTATTTATAGAGATCCTGTTTTTATTCCCTATGATATTTGTATTGGTGTTTATAAGAAGGGAGTTCCCATCCGAAAAACTCAGGTTTTTAATTACGCTATTTTGGCTTACGATATTTTATGGCGTAAGTAATTTATTTATCGAAATTACGAATGTTGATAGGTTTATCATTTTAATTTTAAGCCTGATATCTGTTATAGCAGGGCTATCCTGTTTTAAAGCGATAAAGAAAAACTCCGAAGCTTATCTTCCATATTCCGGCTTGATAATACAGATATTTATTGGCATGCAATCTTTATCCTTTTTGCTAAATATAACAGGCCATTTTAGCCTTGCTAAAATCATCGGGGTAACTGCTGCCTTCAATTTATGGTTACTGGTTATACTTTACTTTGTTATTCAGATTATTATACAAGGACTGTTTTTGCAATTCAAAACGAAAAAAGAAGGCAGCATTCTGGATTGGATCGACTATGAATTAATTGAGAAGAAATTTAAAAATGTGCTCACTTTACTGGCAGCGCTCGTATGGTTATTGTTCTTGTTTCAAAATTTAAATATTGATGATGCCGTCAGGGATTATTTAAGTGACGTTTTAAGCCAATCACACACCGTTGGGGGCGCTTCATTTACTTTTGAAGGCTTTGTTATTTTTATTGCGGTAATATGGTTATCATCCATCGTATCAAAAATAATCAGTTATTTTTATGATGTATCGTCACTTCGCGTTACCGACATGTCGGTGCAAAAAAAGAAGAACCGTACATCAACGCTTTTAATCAGGCTTGGCGTTTTTGCTGTAGGTTTTTTACTGGCAGTAGCAGCTTCAGGCTTTCCGTTGGATAAGATCACAATTATTATTAGTGCATTTGGTATTGGTATTGGCTTTGGATTACAAAATATTGTAAACAATCTGGTATCAGGATTGATACTGGCATTTGAAAAACCTGTACAGATAGGCGATATTATTGAAATTGATAGCCGGTCAGGTACTATAAAAGAAATAGGTGTACGCTCAAGCAGATTAGCTACCGCTGACGGTGCCGAAGTAATTATACCTAACGGCGATCTGATATCGCACCATGTAATTAACTGGACTTTAAGCAACAGTAACCGCCGTATTGAGCTGATAGTTGGCGTTGCTTATGGCTCTGATATTGATAAAGTTAAAACTATATTGAAGGGTTTGCTATGCAACCACGAGGATATTATGACAAGCCCTCCTCCGTCAGTATTCCTGCATAATTTGAATGAAAGTTCGGTCGACTTTCGCATGTTCTTCTGGGCTGCTGATATAAGTACCTGGCTGGAATTAAAAAGCCGGGTTCTGGCTGACATTTATACCACCTTTAGCAAAGAAGGGATTGAAATACCTTTCCCTACGCAAGATCTGCATTTACACATGGACGATCAGCATATAATCGTTGACAGTAAAGAAACTACTGCTGAAGGTGAAAAAGAGAAGAAGGATTCGGAGTCAGAGCCTAATAAAAATCCTTCGGATCAAGCGCAGTAAATGATCGTTTCTTTTTCATGAAAAAGTCGGCTACTATACTGCCTTTATACATACCCTTTAACTTAGTTCTGCCTTTTGCAATGCGGATATGTTCACGCTTAAACACATGCCTTAAAAAGTTTTGGTGGGCTTTACTTACAGCCCAGGCATCCTTACGTTTACCTTCATTCATAAACCTGACAATAGCCATCAAGTCCATCCCGTAGCGTATACTAATAATTAAAACTGCACGCCAGTAAGGAAGATTCTTCTTAAGCAGCAACAGGTTATTTCTAAAATTCAGATAGGTTTTAAATGGATTTTCGGTATTAAGCGTGCCGCCTCCTAAATGGAAAACCTCTGATTGTGCACAGTACATTACTTTATAGCCTCTGTTTTTCAAGCGCCAGCATAGGTCAATTTCTTCCATATGCGCAAAAAACCGTTCATCAAAGCCATTGGCTTCGTCCCAACATTTCTTTTTGATGAATAAAGCGGCACCTGATGCCCAGAATATCTCGTCCGATTGCTCGTATTGACCTTTATCCTCCTCTATCTCATAAAACATACGTCCACGGCAAAACGGATAGCCAAAACTATCAATGAAACCACCGGCAGCTCCGGCATGTTCAAAATGATCTTTTTGCAGGTATGATTTTATCTTAGGAGCAGCAACTGCTATTTTTGGATCACTTTCCATTAATTCAATAACCGGGGCAATCCAACCGGGATGAACCTCAACATCAGAATTAAGCAGGATATAATAATCAGCTTCTACGTGTTGTAAAATGCGGTTATATCCGCCTGTAAAGCCATAATTTTGGTCGTTCTCAACAACAGTTACATTCGGATAAGCTCCTTTAATAAAGGCAACAGAACTATCTGTAGAAGCATTATCGCCTACAATAATTTCAAGGTTAGGCCATATTGAACTCATTACCGAAGGCATAAACTCGCGCAGGTGATCAACGCCGTTCCAATTTAAAATAACTACGGCAACTTTAGGTGTATAACTCATTTATATAATATCCTCCGGCTTAAACTTCCACCTGCGGTGCGAC